>Ga0155524_106_pt1 | contig 79573 bp, 77 predicted proteins | sample RifCSPhighO2_12_FD_107181 | JGI IMG/M metagenome (GOLD analysis project Ga0155524, IMG submission 107181) | Gammaproteobacteria bacterium RIFCSPHIGHO2_12_FULL_39_24
GCTGAAATTTGAATGATTGTTAACACCTTCATTCTGGCTCACTTAGAAGTCTTTAGTAAGGGGCGGGGTCCATACCATCTGTAATGATTCACTGGTGCAGCAGCGAATCACATCACAGTGCAAGGAAATTTTGGACAGCCACAGTGTTGCTTGTCTTCTGCTGTGTTATCGTAAACAAAACTACTATTTATCATACTGTGTTTGTGGCTTTCTGTTTTTGCGCTACTCCTCGGAACCGAGTCATATGCAAAGAAAGCGGGGTTTTTTGTAGCAGCAGATGTTGTAGGTTTTGTTTCTGTTTTTTCTGTTTTTTCGGTATCGGTAATAGTTATAGTTAATGACAATCTGTTAAGATTTTCATACAACGCAATTTTTAACTCTGCTTCTCTTTGACTTTCTTCACCCGTCAATTCTTTTGTGTTCTTTTCGTTAAGTTTTTCTTCAAGCGCTAACAATATTTCAAGATCTGTTGCCGTTTTGCAAAGTGTTAAAAATTGCTCGAATGTTAATTCTTCAGACGGTTTTGAATCAGCAGTCGGCGATGTGGACGATTCAGCTTCGGTGATTGTTCCATTACTTTCTAAAGATTCACTGTCAGCAGTTATTATGCCCTCTCTTTTTTTGAACTGTTCAACCACTTTCTTGAATTCTTTTGGATCGTAACAAGGCTGAAACATGACAATCACCTTTCTCTTATTCTCCCGTTCGCACCTCCTTTTCTTTATTCAGCTTCCTGCAAATTGAGTACATCTTAGCGTGTTAATGTTAAGAGTACCTTAACTGGCGCCAACAACATGATATTTTATGAATTACATGTAAAATATATCATAACATATTGATTTTAGTAAAATAAAAATATCGTTATTTATGATCAACCCTCTGAAATGTACTACACTTACCCCGTGTCCATTAGGAAAAGGAGCATATGACATGTTAATTTTGACAAGACGCATTAGCGAATCGATCATCATTGGTGACGATGTTAAAATCACTGTGTTAGGTGTCAAGGGCAATCAGGTGCGTTTAGGTGTGGATGCACCGAAAGAAGTGTCTGTGCATCGTGAAGAAATTTACGATCGCATTCAAAACGAGAAAAAAGAAGGTCACGAGCATCACGAATAAAATTGCATTTTTATGAAAGTGATTTATAGTTTGTCGCAAAATGATTTTTTAATAGGAGCGCATTGAATGGCAGCGACAATCGATGAATTAACCGTGTCATACACAGAAGATGGAATTGAGACGGTAAAAGAACTGGAAAAAGTGGTATTAACGCGTGGTGCATGGACAACCATTTTATTTCGCTTGCAAGAGTGGGATCGCAAAAAAGAATGTTACTTGCCTGAAAAATATTCTATTCGTCGCTATCAAAAACGCAATGGTGAATATGTGTTGCGATCGAAGTTTGCCATTTCAAGCGCGGATCAAGCACAGCAGTTAATTGATCAGTTGACGAAGTGGCTAAACTAACAACTCCCGCATTTTCGCTTTAATCATATCAATTGCAATGCGATTTTCGCCGCCGCGCGGAACAATGATGTCAGCGTATTTTTTACTGGGTTCGATAAATTGTAAATACATCGGACGAACAGTATTTTGATATTGCTCAAGAATGGATTCCAATGAACGACCACGCTCGAGTAAATCGCGTCTTAATCGACGCATTAAACAAATATCCAGTGACGTATCCATAAAAATACGAATATCCATCATGCTGCGCAATGCAGGATCGACGAATAATAAAATACCCTCTAACACGATAATACGATGTTGTCCGATGTGACGCGTTTCTTTTCTGCGTTGATGCTGTGAAAAATCATAACGTGGAATTTCAACGGTTTTTCCTTCGCGCAATAATTTTAAATGTTCAATTAATAATTCATGATCGAGTGCGTCGGGATGATCGAAATTAGTTTTAGCGCGTTCTTCCAGTGGTAAATTATGTAAATCTTTATAGTAGGAATCTTCTGAAATGACCACAACACGATCTGATCCAATTTCATTCACAATCGTGTTTGCCAATAAACTTTTTCCGGAAGCAGATGCGCCTGAGATGCCAATGATAATAGTGGGATTTGACATATTGCCTACTTATGTTTATTTTTCACGACACAGTAACATAAATGAGATCTAAATGGCAGGCAACAGCGTTGGAAAATCTTTTGTAGTCACTACGTGTGGTGAAAGTCATGGTGTGGCGATGATGTGTATTGTTGATGGATGTCCGCCGGGTTTGTTGTTGTCAGAAAATGATATTCAAAAAGAAGTGGATCGTCGTAAAACGGGAACCTCACCCTACACATCCCAACGACGCGAATCAGACACGGTCAATATTATTTCTGGTGTATTTGAAGGAAAAACAACGGGTGCGTCGATTGGCATCATCATTAAAAATGATGATGCCAGGTCGCGTGATTATGAAAAAATAAAAGATCAATTTCGTCCTGGACACGCTGATTTTACGTATCAAAAAAAATATGGTGTTCGTGATTATCGCGGTGGTGGTAGATCGTCTGCACGTGAAACGGTGTTGTGGGTTGCAGCGGGTGCGATTGCCAAAAAATATTTATTGGAAAAATGCGGATTAATCATTCAAGGTTATGCTGCGCAAATTGGTACTGTCGTTGCTGATAAAAAAGATTTATTGTTCGCACAAACCAATCCGTTTTATTTTCCCGATCACCATAAAATAATTGAATTGGAAAATTATTTTCATGAATTAAAACGCGCAGGAAATTCCGTTGGTGCGCGTGTCAATGCAGTTGTAAAAAACGTTCCTATTGGATTAGGTGAACCTGTTTTTGATAAATTAGATGCGGATATTGCGCATGCGATGATGGGAATTCATGCTGCAAAAGGCGTTGAAATCGGTGATGGATTTTTAGTGGTTTCGCAAAAAGGTTCTGAAAATAGGGATGAAATCACATCAACGGGATTTTTATCTAATCATGCAGGTGGTGTGTTGGGTGGCATTTCCAGTGGGCAAGATATTATCGTCAGTGTTGCATTTAAACCTGCTTCTAGTATTCGAATTCCAGCAAAAAGTGTCGATATTAATAACAATGATATTGAAATTATTACCACAGGGCGTCATGATCCGTGTGTGGGTATTCGCTCAGTGCCGATTGTAGAAGCGAGATTGGCCATGGTGTTGATGAATCATTGGTGTCGCTTATGATAAAAAAATATAACATTGCTATTATCGGTGTCACTGGCATTGTCGGTGAAACGCTATTGGAATTATTAGCGGAACGTGATTTCCCAGTTGAAAAATTATTTCCGCTGGCGAGTGAAAAATCCATCGGCAATACCGTTTTGTTTCGCGACAAACCTTTGTTGGTTGAAGCACTCAGCACATTTGATTTTTCAACAACCGACTTTGCTTTTTTTGCGGCAGGAACCGATGTTTCATTGCAATACGCGCCGATTGCCGCAAAAGCCGGATGTATTGTGATTGATAAATCGACTGCGTTTCGCCATGATCCTGAAGTACCGCTCGTGGTTCCTGAAGTGAATCCTGAGGTATTAAAAAAATGTCCTAAAAATATCATTGCAAATCCCAATTGCACAACGATCCCGCTGGTTGCTGTGATCAAACCCATTTACGATAAATTCGGTATTGAACGAATCAATATTGCAACCTATCAATCTGTTTCTGGCGCTGGAAAATCGGGTATCGAAGCACTGGCCAAAGAAACGGCTGCCTTATTAAATGGGCAGAGAATTTCAGAAACACCGCTGGAAAAACAAATTGCATTTAATGTGATTCCCAAAATTGATTCGTTTCACGAGAATGGTTATACAATAGAAGAAATGAAATTGGTGTGGGAAACGCAGAAAATTTTAAATGACAAAAAAATTAAAGTGAATCCGACTGCCGTTCGCGTTCCTGTTTTTTTCGGACACAGTGCTGCAGTGCATATTGACACAACGCAATTTGCAGATGCGAGCGCTGTGCGTGAATTATTGGAAAAAACACCGGGCATTGTAGTGATGGATGATGACAATTATCCAACACCTGTCACGGATGCTGCCGATCACGATGCAATTTTTGTTGGTAGAATTCGCAACACTATTTCGCATCACAATGGTATTAATTTATGGATTGTGGCTGATAATGTGCGAAAAGGGGCGGCATTGAATGCCATTCAAATTGCAGAATTGTTAGCGCATCAGTCTTTTTATAAACATTAATACCCCGACGTAATTGGATATCGTCGATCTTTTCCAAAAGCGCGTTGTGTAATGCGAATGCCAATGGGGGCTTGCCGGCGTTTGTATTCATTTGCATTAATCATGTGAATAATATCATCGACCATTTTTGCATTAAATCCCGCCGCAATAATTTTTGCAGCATCTTCATCTTGTTCGATATATCTTTCTAAAATTTCATCGAGAATAGGATAGGGTGGTAATTTATCTTGATCATATTGATTGGATTTTAATTCTGCTGTGGGTGCGCGCGTCATCACACGATTAGGGATAACATTGCTGATGGTGTTGCGATAATGAGCAAGACGATAAACCCGCGTTTTGTAAATATCTTTAATGACTGCAAATCCACCCGCCATGTCGCCATACAATGTCGCATAACCAACAGACAGTTCACTTTTATTTCCAGTGGTTAACACAATTTTTCCATATTTATTAGATAGGGCCATTAACAACATACCGCGAATGCGTGCTTGCAAATTTTCTTCCGTGGTATCGGTGGGTGCATTTTTAAAAACAGGGGAGAGTGATGATAAAAATGAATTAAGTAATATATCAATTTCAATAATTTCATATTTCACTCCCAGTGTATTTGCTTCAGTGATCGCATCTTCGATGCTTATTTTTGCAGTGTATTGTGATGGCATGATTAATGCCGTCACTTTATCAGCGCCGATGGCATCCACTGCAATTGTCAGCGTTAGCGCAGAATCAATTCCGCCTGACAATCCAATGAGAACACCCGGAAAATGATTTTTTGTAATATAATCATGCACGCCCAATTTCAACGTTTCATATAATTGTTTTTCGAATGACATTTTTTCTGGTAATTTTTGTGGCACGATGACTACTTTATTATTTTGCTTTTCAATACTAACCAGCATGATTTCTTCTTGATAATAAGCGGCTTGTTGGCAGCGATTCCCTTTTTCGTCATACACTTTTGATCCACCATCAAACACTAATTCATCTTGTCCGCCAACCAAATTGCAATAAATAATAGGTAATTGATTTTCTCGTATGCGTTTTGTGAGAACATTTTCTCGCGCTTCAATTTGATATTGGTCATAAGGTGATGCATTAATGGAAACTATTAATTCAGCACCTGCGTGTTTTGCTTGTGCAATCGAAGCGGGGTGCCAAATATCTTCGCAAATAACAATACCGATTTTTATTCCCTTAAAATCAAAAACACAAGGCGCATTTTCTGCGGTAAAATAACGCATTTCATCAAATACCGTGTAATTGGGTAATTTTTGTTTTGCATACGTAACGACGCATTGCCCCTCTTGAATAAAACACGCCGCATTATAATTTTGATTATTGATTTTGTTTGGATACCCTAAAATAATAGGTTTATTCACGCTACTGATTATTTTTTTTAATGCATGGTCACAGCGAATGTAAAAATGTGGGCGAAATAGTAAGTCTTCGGGTGGATAACCGCACAATGCTAATTCCGGAAAAATAATGAGATCTGCGATGGTTTGGTTTGTTTCACGAATAATTCGATCGGCGTTACCTTCGATATCACCGACCAAAAAATTGAGTTGTGCGATTGCTATTTTCATATAATCAATCCTGCAACTACTTTTCGTCCTTCCGCAATTAATATTGTGTACGTTCGACAAGCCGCTACGCTATTCATACATTCTACGTGATATTGTTTTTCTAACAACACAGCTATTTTTGTTGCGGGTAAAATAACACTTTTTTCACCCGTACCCAGCAAAATAATGTCGGGCTTGGTCTCTAGTAATTGTTTTAAATCATCATCTGTGATTTGATCGGTGGTTTGGGGATGCCAATTTTTAATTAATTTTTCAGGTGAAATAATAAAGCTTGTTGTGAGCACATCACTGTTTACCACTATTTTTCCTGGCGAAAATGATTTGATTTGATAAGTGGCGTTACTGTGATCTTCAGTGAGCATATGATTTAGTTATCAGTTATCAGTTGTCCGGGTATCGGGGATCAGTATAATCGTTGTTGATATCAGATCCCAGATAACTGATAACCATTATAGCACCTTGCGCTCCAACCACTTCATCGCTATACTGCGCGCTTGTTTTTTAACTCCTTGCTCCACTGACCATTCAGGGAGCTGTCACTAATCCAAAAGGGGATATATGAGACATTACGAAATTGTCTTTTTAGTGCATCCTGACCAAAGTGGTCAAGTGCCTTCGATGATTCAACGTTATCAATCCATCATTAAAAACGGTCAAGGTAAATTGCATCGTTTAGAAGATTGGGGTCGTCGTGCGTTGGCTTATCCAATCAATAAACTCCATAAAGCACATTACGTACTGATGAATATTGAATGTTCTGATGCTGTCTTGACTGAAATCAAAACCGCATTTCGCTTTAATGACATGGTGATTCGCAATTTAATTGTGCGTCGTGATCACGCGATCACAGGCCAATCCCCCATGGCAAAAAAAGAAAATGAACCGAATGGTCGCGAAAAAAAAGGTCGTTCTCGTGAAGACGATGATAGATCTGATCGTGACGATTCTGACGAATAATGTAAGGGGAAGCAGCATGGCAAATCATTTTAAACGAAAAAAATTCTGTGCGTTTGAAGCGCAAGATGTTTCTGAAATCGACTATAAAGATATCGATATTTTAAAAGAATATGTTATGGAATCGGGTCGCATCGTGCCAAGTCGTATTACGGGTACGAGTGCACGTTATCAACGTCAATTATCTCGTGCTATTAAATTGGCGCGGTATTTGTCGCTGTTACCTTACTGTGATACGCACTAGACTACTCGCATGATGAAAAAAATTGGCGAGTTTTTGCTAGCAAAAGAGATGAATGCGATTGTCGTTGCGTTTCTTGCAGCGCTTTTGCCAGTATTTTCTGTGCCGACTGGCTTTATTGCGACGATTATTGTTGCACTGGTTACCTTGCAAAAAGGGCCGAAATCAGGTTTTTGGGTTTTGTCGTGGGTAGCATTGCCGGCGGTGTCGATGTTGTTTTTGCATCGTCTTGGTATGATTGATGTACTTTTTTTTCGGTCATTGGCAATTTGGATTTTTGCATCGTTGTTTTATCGTCTTCGCAACTGGAGTAGGTTGCTGGAGCTTGTTGCTGTTGTTTGCGCTTTGTTAATTGCATTATTACATATCATCAAACCTGATATTGAACAATGGTGGGTTACGCAACTCACAACGTATATTCAGCATGTGATTGCAGCATCACATTGGAGAATTGCCGTCACACCATCGGAATTTGCGCAGCGTTTGGCGCCGATGATTACCGGTGTTGCTGCTTTCTTTTTTGCAAGCGGCGTGTTGTTTGAATTGATGATTGCGCGTTGGTGGCAAACGTATTTAGTGAATTCGGGTGAATTTGGTAAAGAATTTATAGCAATCAGAGTAGAACGTTTTTTCGCATTAGAGATGGTTGTGTTATTAGTGTTGATGCTAATCAATATCAAAATAGCAACCGATATTTTTCCGATTGTGTTATTGCCATTTTGTGTGGCAGGTTTGAGTATAGTGCATTTTTATGCAAGACAAAAAAAATCACTGATTTATTTTTTAGTGGTGATTTATGTGGGATTGATTTTTGTGCCAGTGGTAATCGTGTCGATTTTGTCTTTGTTGGCATTCATTGATACTTGGCGTCATTTTAGAAGAAGCGTGAGCGCAACTGTGGAGAGAAAAATATGAAATTAATATTGCAAGAACGGGTGACCAATTTAGGTAACGTAGGTGATTCAGTGAATGTGAGACCAGGCTTTGCCCGTAATTATTTATTACCGCGTGGAAAAGCAGTGCAAGCAACACCAGAGAATATGGTTATTTTTGAAAAACGTCGTGTTGAACTTGAGAAAAAAGCAGCAGAAGTATTGGCTGCTGCAAAAGAACGTGCTGCAAAAATGGAAGGTGTAGTGGTTACCTTGAGTGTGCAAGCAAGCGAAGAAGGAAAATTATTTGGATCAATTGGGCCGCGCGATATTGCAAAAGCGGTCACTGATTCTGGAAAAGCACTGGAAAAAAGTGAAGTGGAAATGCCAGAAGGACCCATTCGCACGATTGGTGAATTTATGATTGCCGTGCATTTGCATGGTGAAGTCAGCGCTAAAATTAAAGTGGTTATTAATCCGATTTAGTGGGAGCAGGAGTGTGAGTGTGAGAGAATAGGTTTTTTAATTATTCTTAAAGGAGTTTGCTTTGGATACAACCATGCTTTCCCCGCAACAAATCCCCTCGCGTTCAACCTCAACTAAAGTTCCACCGCATTCTATCGAAGCAGAACAATCCGTCATTGGCGCATTAATGTTGGATCATCGCGCATGGGATCAGATCGTTGATCGTATTTCAGAAAATGATTTTTATCGTAACGATCATCGTGCCATTTTTGAATCCATTTTGAAATTAGTGAATCGATCGCAACCTTTCGATGTATTAACCATTGCAGAAACACTGAAGTTTGAGAACAAATTATCATTATTGCCGGCAGGCGAAGCGTATTTATATGAGCTTGCGCAAAACACACCGTCTGCTGCGAATGTCATTGCCTATGCAGACATTGTCAGAGAACACGCTATTTTGCGGCAATTAATTGCAGTTGGCACTGACATGACAAACAGTGTTTTTAATCCAGACGGGCGTGATTCACAGGCATTACTCGATCATGCAGAACAATTGGTTTATAAAATTTCAGAACATCAACAACGCGGCGCGGGGCCTGTTAGCATTTCATCGATATTAGCAAAAGCAACAGATCGGCTAGATTATTTATATCACACGAAAGGCGCGTTAACGGGAATACCTACTGGATTTTCCGATTTTGATCACCTGACATCGGGATTGCAGCCGGGTGATATGATTGTTATTGCCGGTCGACCCTCCATGGGTAAAACCAGCTTCGCGATGAATATTGCTGAATTTGCGGCCATTAAACAAGAAAAACCGGTGATGGTTTTTAGCATGGAAATGCCTGCAGAACAATTAGCACTGCGTATGATTTCATCATTGGGACGAATTGATCAACACAAAGTGCGCACAGGACAATTATCCGATTCTGATTGGCCGCGTGTGACATCGGCAGTGAGTGTGTTGTCTGAATCAAAATTATATATTGATGATACACCTGCATTATCACCCTTAGAATTACGTGCGCGTGCAAGACGGGTTGCGCGAAAACACGGTGGATTAAGTTTGCTGGTGATTGATTATCTGCAATTGATGACCAGTCCTGCATCACGTGAAAATCGCACGAATGAAATTTCAGAAATCTCACGTTCATTAAAAAGCATTGCAAAAGAATTTAATGTACCGGTTATTGCGTTATCTCAATTAAATCGGGGGTTAGAGCAACGTACTGATAAAAGACCCGTGATGTCTGATTTGCGTGAGTCGGGTGCGATTGAACAAGACGCTGATGTGATTGCATTTATTTATCGTGATGAAGTGTATAACGAAGATAGCCCGCACAAAGGAACCGCTGAAATTATTATTCGAAAACAACGAAATGGTCCAATCGGTGATTTTCGGTTGACGTTTTTGGGGCAGTACACGCGTTTTGAAAATTTTGCGTCGAATCGCTCGGGATATGATGATGACCAATTATCGTAACATTCACTGGCAATGTCGGCGCGGCATGTTGGAATTGGATGTGATTTTTCAGCATTTTTCAGAACACCGCTATCCCCACTTATCCGCTGAACATAAAAAATTATTTGCTGAATTATTGAAACAAGATGATCCCACTTTGTATGATTGGCTTATCACGGAAGTTCCTTGTACTGATGTAACATTACAACCCATTGTCTCTGTGATTATTAAAGAACCGCTATGAAAAATATTTTTGGTAAACCACTGGATCCCTTTAAATCAGGGTGGATGAAGAAAACCGCGTTGATTTCTTTTTTTGCGTGGATTGGTTTGGGTGCGGATGCGTTATCGTCTTCGTGTTACGGCCCAGAAGAATCATACAAAGCATTACTACAATATCCCGATTTAACATTATTCGTAGCCTTGGGAACTATTTTATCTATCTTTGTGATTGCGCTCAGTTATAACCAAGTCGTGGAATTATTTCCGAGTGGTGGTGGCGGATATAAAGTAGCGAGTCAATTATTGGGACCGATGGCAGGCGTGGTGTCGGGTTCAGCATTGATTATAGATTATGTGTTAACCATTGCGATTTCTACTGCCAGTGGTGCGGACGCTGTTTATAGTTTTTTATCACCGACAGCTGCATTCACAAAATTACCCGTTGAATTTTCTATTATTGGATTGTTTATTTTTTTAAATTTGCGCGGCATGAAAGAATCGATTCGTATTGTGATGCCTTTATTTTTAGGATTTGTAATCACCACCATTGCATTAATTACATACGGCATTGTGACGCATGCGCATGCAATGTCTTATGTGACACTCAGATCATTTCATCAAGCGCATGTATTATCATCACACGTTGGTGTGTTGTTGATGCTCTCATTTATTTTGCATGCGTATTCATTGGGAAGTGGTACTTACACCGGTATTGAAGCGGTTTCTAATAATGTGAACAAATTAGTTGAGCCGCGCGTAAAAACCGGAAAGATGACAATGTTGTATATGGCTATTTCACTCGCCATAGTTGCCGGTGGTATTACGTTGCTCTACATGTTGTATCACGTCAGACCGATTCCTGGGAAAACACTCAATGCAGTCGTATTTCATGATATTTTAGGTAATTCATCATTTGGACATATTGCACTCATTGTGACGTTGGCGTTTGAAGCGGGTATTTTATTTGTTGCCGCTAATACGGGCTTTTTAGCCGGTCCAACCGTGTTATCTAATATGGCGGCGGATAATTGGTTACCACGCCGTTTTCAATTATTGTCGAGTCGATTGGTTAACAGTCAAGGCATTATTTTTTATGGTGTATCGGCAATGCTGATTTTATTGCTGAGTGACGGCAGAGTAGATTGGCTGGTTGTTTTATACAGTATCAATGTGTTTATTACTTTTAGCATGACCACGTTAGGTATGTTTTCTTATTGGCTAAGTAACTTTTCAAATACATCGCAATGGTGGGCGAAGTGTGCGATGTCATTATTGGGATTTATTTTAACGTCATTTATATTGTGCGTTGTGGTGGTAAGTAAATTTTTTGAAGGTGGTTATGTCACTATTTTAGTGACGTGTTTTGTTATTTCATTATGTTATTTTGTACGACGTCATTATCGTTGGGTGGGACGTGAGTTGCGTGAGCGCGGTCGTGAATTAATAACGTCACTCGAACCGGTTTTTACGCAAGAGCGACTCATTATGCCTGCCGAAAAAACCGCGATTGTTTTTGCAACGGGCAAAGTGATGGGTATGCATTGTCTGTCGTGGATTTTAAAACATTTTCCTGGTTATTTTAAAAATTTCGTTTTTATTTCTGTGGGGCAAGTCGATATAAAAAGTTTTAGCGGAAAACGTTCGTTAAAAAGAATGACGAAGGAAGTGGAAGAATATTTAAATTATTTCGTGACCTATTGTCAGCAAAAAAATTTAGCGGCAACCAGTTACACACAATTTGGCAGTGATCTGATTGAACAGCTGGTTTCGTTGTGTGAAGCCACTGGAAAAAAATATCCAGATCATATGTTTTTTGCCAGTCAGATGACATTTCAAAAAGACACGTTTTTCAGGCGATTTTTGCATAATGGTGTCACGTATGTTTTGCAGCGTAAGTTGCATGCGATGGGGGATGAGATTTTGTTGTTGCCGATTGCGTTGGTGTAAAAGAGAAAAGCGTGTGCGCGTGTCTGAGATTACGTGAAACACATCCGCACCAGTGAATTATTACAGAACCGCGAGTGAAACGAGCGGAACGGAAGTGATCGGCTGATGCAGCTCCGCTTGTTACGTGCTTCGCACTTACGTGCGGTTCTGTGCTTTGTAATGGTGCATCAATCACTTCCGCTCAACCTGCGCTACACCCCGCACTTGTCGCATCTTCCTGATAATATCATCCAACAACGCAATATTTTTCACCTCCAGTGTTAATAATATTTTAGCGCTGTTGTTGTCCGTACTCACGCGCGATTGAATGGCGAGAATAGATAAATTCAGTTGTGCCAGCAGTCCGGTAATATCGCGCAATAATCCCGATCGATCTTCGGACTGAATTTCTAAATTCACGCGATATTTTTTGTCTTGCTGATTTTCCCAGGTAATTTCCATCAAGCGTTCCGGGCGTAATTTTTTGGCAATGACAATATTACGACATTTTTTTTGGTGAACCGTGATGCCGCGACCTTTGGTGATGTAACCCATCACATCATCACCAGGAAGCGGGTGACAACATTGCGCTAGTTGTGTGAGTAAATGTGAAATACCCTGCACTGTAAAATCAGTGGAAGAGGGTTGTGTTTTGTGATCTGTGATTGCTAATTCAACGGTATTTTTATTTTCCGTCAGGCGCTCTTTTTTTTCTTTTTCTAACTCTTTTAATTTATTGACAATCGCACTGGCTATGAGATCACCCGCACCTAATCCCACTAACATCGCTTCATCAAGATCACTTTTTTGTAATTGCTGTTGTCGAGAGATTTTTTCCCACAGCGCAATGCCCGCTGCTAAATTCTTTTCATAATCTAATTTATAAAACCAATTTTTAACTTTACGAATAGCGTGCGGCGTTTTGAGATAACCTAATTCAACGCGAATCCAATCTCGACTCGGATGTACTTCTTTTCCTGTGACAATCTCAATGTGATCACCGGGTTGTAACACGTAGGTGAGCGGCATTAATGCACCATTGATTTTAGCGCCTCGACAACGATGACCAATTTCAGTATGAATTAAATAAGCAAAATCCAATGGTGTTGCGCCACAGGGTAAATCAAATACATCATGGGTTGGTGAAAAAACATAAACACGATCATGAAAGGCATCGCGATATATTTTTTGTTGCATTTCTGCTGCGTTCACATCTTGTTGCCAATCTAATAATTCGCGTAATAAATTAATTTTTTGCACATCACGATCTTGCACGGTTTTATTTTCTTTATATTTCCAGTGTGCAGCAACACCCAGTTCTGCTTTTTCATGCATATCGACAGTGCGAATTTGAATTTCAATTGGCGTTTTGTTGCGATGCAAAATTGCCGTGTGAATAGACTGATACCCGTTGTGTTTGGGCTTTGCAATATAATCATCAAATTCTGCGGGAATTGACGTCCATTTTTCATGAACCAAACTGAGAGTGGTATAACAATCCATAATGCTGCGTACTAATACACGAACGGCAATAGTGTCATAAATGTGTTCAACATCAAGATGTTTGCGTTGTGTTTTTTTGTAAATGCTATAAATATGTTTAATTCTGCCGGATACTTTACTTTCTTTTAATCCCGCCTTGCTAACAATGGATTTTAATGCAGCAACCATTTCATGCACCAATCGCACGCGATCTTCGCGGCGCATTTGTAGTGCTGTGGAAATGCGAGCAAATTCCACTGGATTTAAATAACGAAACGCCCAATCTTCGAGTTGCCATTTTAAATAACCGATGCCCAATCGATTGGCGAGTGGCGCATAATAATCCAGCGTGTCTTGTGCAATTTGTTTTTGTTTTTCGGGTGGTTGATGATGCGCATTTTGCAGCATGATTAATCGTTCTGCTAATTTAATTAATACAATGCGAATATCATCAACCATGGCTAACATCATTTTTCGTAAATTATCAATTTGATTTTGCTGTCCAGTGGTACGAAGTTTTTCAGTGGTGTTGCGATGAATGATGTCGAGTTGAGTTGCCCCCGTTATTAATTTACAAACACCTTTATCAAAGTGCACATTTAATTTTTCGATTTGGGTTTTATGATGCAAAACACTGGGATATAAAATCGCTGCCGCAATGACACTACTGTCACAGCGCAATGCGACCAATACATCCGCCATGGCGAGACCGTTCGTGAATGCATTTTTATCGAGTGAAGCAAAAGTACATGCTTGAGTGAGTAATTCAATATTAAAATTATTTTTGTCGAGATGGTCTAACCAGTGAAATGTTTTAGTCATGGTTATTCTCTAATAGACCTCTTGCATAACCTCGATTAATGGGCGATCTCTTCGAAAAAATTTTCTCAAAATGCTCATGTACTAACGTGTACACTCTGCTTTTTCAAAAATTTTTTCTGCGACCTCGCCGCATTACTCAAGGCTATGCAAGAGGTCTAATAAATAGTGCAATTGCCTCGATGTGATCAGTGTGGGGAAACATATCCATCACACCTGCTTTTTCTAATCGATACCCTAATTGTAGCAAATCTTTTGCATCACGTGCCAAAGTAATGGGATTGCAGGACACATAAACAATGCGTTGCGGCAACCATGTTGAAATAGCGTGCATTATTTCGGTAGCACCCACGCGAGGTGGGTCGAGCAGAAGCTTGTCGTATCGTGTTTTCATCCATGAAATAAGCGGTAATTCAGCTGATAAATCGTGTGTATGAAATGCTACATTTTCAATTTTATTTTCAGTCGCATTGATTTTCGCTTGTTGAACAGCATGGTTAGATCCTTCAATGCCTACAACCTGCGTGCAGTGTTTTGCTATCGGTAAAGAAAAATTACCAATGCCACAAAATAAATCCAATACGTGATCTGATTTTTGTAAATCTAATAATTCGATTACGCGCGCAATCATTTTCAAATTAATTTCCTGATTAATTTGCGTAAATTGTGCGGGTTGAAAATAGAGTGTGAGATGATAATCAGGAATGGTATAAAATAATTTTTCTGGTATTGAGGGATAGAGTGGAGAAATCGTTTCTGCATTACCAGGTTGTAAATAAAATTGCAATTGATTTTCTTGTGCAAATAATATTAATTTTTCTAAATCACTCTTAGGTAATTCAGTTAAATTTCGGATAATCACAGCAGAAGCATTATCACCAATTGCAATTTCACATTGTGCAATGTGCGCTTTTTTTTCTAATTGCATTAATAATTCACCTAGAGCTTTTATTTTTTTTCCAATAGAAGGGTGAAGTATTTCGCATTGATGAATATCAGCAACAAAGCGCGCGCTACGTTCGTGAAATCCGACTAGCACCGCATTTTTTTTCTCAACATATTTTACAGATAATCGTGCGCGACGGCGGTATTCCCAAACATTTCCATATAAAGGTTCGAGTACCGTTGTCGGTTGCGTATTTGCCTGATGTTGAAAATGTTCAAGTAAAACTGCTTGTTTATGCGCGCGTTGTGTAGTTGAATTCATATGCTGCAAACTACAACCACCACAAATACCGAAATGTCTGCAGAGTGGCGTAACACGATCGGGTGATTTTTCAAGAATGGCTACCGCAGTCGCTTCATCATATTGCCGATGTAATTTAGTATATTTACATTGCACGGTTTCAGTGGGCAATGCACCAAAAACAAAAGTCGCTTTACCATGGATATGCGCAACACCACGACCTTCGTGATTTAATTGCGTCACGCGTGCTGTAAAAACTTCATTTGATATTTTTTTAAAGCGTGATTTTCTTGCCATAAGGGAGGGATTATACTGATTTTGCTATAGAATGCGAACAACAGATAACGGATTAACCGATAATCATATTACGCAACACTGAATGATTTGATGCGAATGTTGCAGTAAAAAACATTGTCTCAATGATGTGTGCGAAATATCTCAACATATCATCAGACATTGAACACAGAAAAAATAACCAACCTTTTGATTTTCGTTGCTCAAAAAAAATAAAAAAAGATAACTGACTGAAAAGATAGATTTCGATGAAAAAGTTTTTTGATCAAATTTTTTTCAACAGAGGTTGTTCAAAAAATGTGTTGTGCTAATGTTGATCATGAGCGCTGAGACAAAAATTTTAATTTGACAGGATGTCGGACTAAAAGTTGTAGCGGGGCTTGTAAAGTTGAGGTAAAACGCGAAACCAAGGAGGATTGTTGAATGTTGAAAGCAGAAAATAAATCTCAATGGTATCCGTATTGGGTTCCTTAGTTAACTGACATTTACTGCATTGTGAACTCCCTAGTATCGATCAAGGCCTGTGGTGCTCCCCACCACGGGCTTTTTTATTTTCTTTCTCTTTCCGCGTGAGTCCGAATGTTTTATCATTATCACTCAAAATATTTCACAGAGGGAAGAACGTGATGATGGATAATTCAATTAAATCCTATTTGGTTCGTGGTGTTGTTGTGGCTGCATTGCCATTGTTGATGGCGGGTTGTAATCATCATCCGAACAATGAGCAACATAGCAATCCAACGGTTACGACAGCGGCTTGTACCGGTAACCCTTATCTCATGAAATACGATTGCTCATTATCAAAAATTGAAAATGCTGCTGAAAACGGAGATCCTGATGCCCAATATGGATTGGGTTATATGTATTACTACGGTATTGGTACAGTCATGGATCAACAAACCGCGAAACTCTGGATTCGTCGCGCAGCAGATCAAGGTCAGCCCTTAGCTAAAAAAGCAATTACTTTAATGAATACTGGTAATGATTTTAAACACTTGCATAAACAATCTGTTGTTCCAGGTGAGGGTGACGACACGCCAACGCCTTCCGATGTTGTCGTGCAACAACAACCAGAAGATGTATCAAAAATGAATTCCACAACACCAACAGAGCCACTTTCCCAACATCTTCCGGGATATAAATCAGATCAGACGAATGCTAATCACCCCGATATCCTCAATCAAATCCACAGCAAAGAAAATTCAACCGCGGAAAATGACACTTCCGGATTTGAGTCGACTCACCACGCCAAATTGGCGAGCTTTACTGTACAGTTAATGGCCAGTAATAAACTGAGTGATGCAAAAGAGTTTATTGCAGCGCATCATTTGGGTGATAAAGCACAGTATTTTGAAACTGCATTGAATGGAAAACCCTGGTACATGGTTACTTATGGAAACTATGCAACTGAACAAGAAGCGCTTGCTGCATTAAATCATTTGCCGCTTGATCTCAAGCGTCATCAACCTTGGGTTAAATCAGTTGCCACTGTTGAAAAAGAAGTGCGGCTGAAGAAAGTGATTGCATAATTTTCCTGACAAGTTTGCTTGTTTTCGGTACACTATGACGTGTTTTTGAGCGTATTTTGCGGATGAACATTATGCAGTTAAAACGCATTCAACTAAATGGTTTTAAATCATTTGTGGATCCAACCAGCATTCCTGTGTTGAGTTGTATGAATGCCATTGTTGGTCCTAATGGTTGCGGTAAATCGAACATTGTCGATGCAATTCGCTGGGTGACGGGTGAAACCTCTGCAAAACAATTGCGCGGTCAATCCATGTCCGATGTTATTTTCAATGGCACAACCGGTCGAAAACCCGTCGGAAAAGCGGCAGTAGAATTAACGTTTGATAATTCTGATCGACGTATCACCGGTGAATATGCTGCCTTTTCTGAAATTTCCATTCGTCGTGAAGTGGTACGTGATGGACAATCTGCTTATTTTATCAATGGTGTTCCTGCGCGTCGTCGTGATTTAGTTGATTTGTTTTTAGGAACCGGCTTGGGTCCGCGCAGTTATGCAGTTATTGAACAAGGCATGATTTCGCAATTAATTGAAGCAAAACCGGAAGATATGCGCACGCATCTTGAAGAGGTGGCGGGAATTTCAAAATACCGCGAACGTCGCCGTGAAACAGAAAATCGTATTCACCACACGCAAGATAATTTGGATCGTTTGAATGATGTGCGCGATGAATTGGAAAAGCAATTGCGTCATTTGGAACATCAATCTGCCGCTGCAGAAAAATATAAAGTGTTGCAAGCGGAACTGCGTTTATTACACGCGCAAATGAAAGCATTGCAATGGAAAAATTTTGAAAATCAATTGGCTGATAAAAAAGAAAACATTGCGCAACAAGCAGTGCAATATGAATCCCGGGTTGCTGAATTGCGTGAATGTGAAATGAATATTGAAAAATCTCGTATCGAAGCGCAGGTTTCCGCTGATAAAAAAGATGGAATTCAAAAACAATTTTATGGTATTAGTTCTGAGATTGCACGTTTAGAGCAGCAAATTCAACATAAACAAGAGCAGTTAAAGCAATGGGAAAGTGAACTGCGCCAATCTGAATCGTTACAGGAAGAATTAACTTCACAAGCAGGCAATCAAACAAATCAAATTGACATATTGATGCAAGAAGTGGCAACACTCAAACCCCAAGCGAGCGAATTGCAAAATGCATTGCAAGAAGCGAATCATTTATTAGCAGAAGCAGAACAACAAATGATTGCTTCGCAAAGCGCGTGGGATTGTTTTCAAGAACAACAAGCAAAAACCAATCAACAATTAGAGGTGGCGAAAAATAATATTCGCCATTACGAAACACAGCAGCAACAATTAGGGGATCGTCGCACTCAATTGCAAACACAATTGAATGTGGTATCGGTTAATAATGTGACTCATGAATTATCACCGTTATCACAACAATCCGATGAATTAAAAAATACGATTACACAAATTCAAACAATACTGGCGAAATTATCTCAAGCAATTTTAAATCAACGCGCACTACATCAAACAACACACAATACGATGTCGCAAGCACAAGGTGACCTGCAAAAATTGGAAGCGCAACATGCATCGTTGTCTGCGTTGCAGCAAGCGGCGTTGCAAGATCATCAAGTAGATATGCGTCCCTGGCTTGAAAAAACAGGGTTATCGAAACAAGCGCAATTGGGCAAAACCATTCAAGTTGAGGCGGGTTGGGAAGCCGCCATTGAAACTATTTTAGGAAATTATTTTGATGCGGTTTGTGTTGCATCGATTGATGATGCAGCGAAATCCATTGCTCAATTGGAAAAAGGGCAGGTAACTTTATTGCAATCAGCTAGTCATTCTACCGCACGTTTATCGCATAAAACAGTGCGTGACGTGATTCAGAATAATGCAAATTTACCCGCGTGGACTGCTGGCATTTATATTGCTGATCATTTAACAGAAGCACTGCGCTTGCGTGCGCAATTAACATCAACTGAATCCATCATCACACGCGAAGGACAATGGGTTGGTTCCAATTGGATTCACGTGAGTAAATCGGATAGCAGCGAAGATAATTTTTTATTGCGCGAAAAACAACTCAAGCAATTGGAAGCGGATATTGCTGTGCAAAAAGAAAAATTGCAATTATTCGAAAAAGAACAACAAGCAGCAAAAATAGCGTTAGAACAACTCGAATCATCGCGTGATGCGAAACATCGTCAATTTCAAGAAACGACCGCTGCATTAACGGATGTTCAGACTAATTTGAGCGCGAAACGTTCGCGTTTAGAAACATTGTCGCAACAACAACAACAATTAAAATCAGATATTCAGCAAATCGAATCTCAGTTGTCGCAATGTGAAAGTGCATTGAGCGCTGCGCGTGAGGCCGTAAACTCACATTCGCAATCACAACACGCTGAAATAGCGCAACGTGAAAAAATCGTGGCGGCGCGCTCAACAGCAGAAACAGTTTTGGCATCAGCGCGTGCGACTGCGCAAACTAAAAAACAAACGGCAGATGAACGTCACATTCGATTAACCTCAGGTGAAAAACAAGTAGCTCTTTTATCGCAAACGTTGCAAGCGAATCAAAAACAATTAACGCAATTGAATGATCGGCGTCGCTTGTTAGCCATGCAATTAGCGGATGCGGATGCGCCATTGACAGAATGGTCGGAAGCATTGCAAGTGGCGTTAACACAACGCGTGACAATTGAAAATGAGTTGCGTTTGATTGATGCGCGTGTTCAACAAGAACACAATCAGCTGAAACAATTTGAATCCATACGTGATCGTTTGTCGAAGTCAATTGCAACATCGCAAGAACATCAACAACAATGCAAATTAGCGATTCAAGAAATGGTGGTACGTCAAACGACACTAAAAGAACAATTACTTGAAATGCAATTTCAATTGCACACTATTTTAGATGCATTACCCGACGATGCAGAATTGCTTGAGTGGGAAAATAATGCAAATGCATTGCAAGCGAACATAGATCGTTTGGGTCCCATTAATTTAGCAGCGATCGATGAATTCAAAACAGTAACAGAACGAAAAACTTATCTAGATAACCAAGTCGCTGATTTGGTCGAAGCATTGGAAATATTGCAAAATGCAATTCGCAAAATTGATCGTGAAACACGGCATTTATTTAAAGATACGTTTGATCAAGTCACTCTTTATTTTCAAAAATTATTTCCGCGTATTTTTGGGGGTGGTCAAGCATCACTTGAGTTAACGGATGAAGACTTATTAACAACCGGTATTATTGTGCGGGCGCAACCACCTGGAAAACGCAATGCAACGATTCACATGTTGTCGGGTGGTGAAAAAACATTGACGGCTATTGCATTGATGTTTGCACTGTTTCAACTGAATCCCGCGCCATTTTGCGTGCTCGATGAAGTCGATGCGCCGCTCGATGATTTGAATGTCGGACGGTATTGTCAATTAATTAAAGAAATGTCGACAGAAACACAATTTTTAATTATCAGTCACAACAAAGTGACGATTGAAACAGCGGATCATCTGATGGGTGTCACCATGCAAGAACCAGGTGTGTCACGAATTGTTTCTGTTGATATGCAAGAAGCAGTTGCGTTGGTTGAAGCGTAAAAAGGATTTCATCATGACAACATTTATTCTTCTGATTTTAGCGGGCGTTTGCGCTGGCATTTATTTCTGGAGTAAAAAACAATCTGAACCCGTCAATCGTTATCGTCACTCAAAAACGATTTTGCCTTCGCATCACCCTGTGGATGTTCTTGTGGATACCGTATTGGAAGTCAAAGAAATGAAATCGATGTCATCTCATCCAACACCCGATTGCGTGATTGTACTTTATTTAATGGCTTCTGATGGTGCAGTTTATTCTGGTTATGAATTATTGCAAGCATTGTTATCAGCCGGTTTGCGCTACGGAAAACAACACATTTTTCATCGCCATCATCACAAAGATGGTCGTGGTGAAATATTATTTCATTGTGCATCAGCAACCACACCGGGCACATTTGATTTAACCAAAATAGGGGCGTTTTCTTGCAAGGGATTATCATTATTTTTTTCTGCCGCTTCTATTTCAGAACCATTGGCCGCATTTGATTGTCTGCTGGAAACAATTGATCAATTGGTGGAAGATTTAGGTGGAAAAGTATTAGATGATCAACGCGTGTTATTGACAAAAGAGCGTATGGTAAAGTATCGCCAACAAATTCGCGCGTATGAGACTGGAAAAACAACGGCTGATATGTTTGCCTAATGCAAATCAAAAAAAAAATTAAAGTCCTTTGCGATAAAATCAATCATCACAATTATTGTTATTACGCGCTAGATTCACCTGAAATTTCTGATGCAGAATATGATCGTTTATTTCGTGAATTGCAATCACTTGAAAAGGCGCATCCTGAATTTATCTCACCAGATTCACCCACGCAACGTGTTGGTGCTGCACCATTATCGTCATTTAAAGAAGTCACCCATGCCGTTCCAATGCTGTCACTCGATAATGTTTTTAATCATGAGGAATTAATAGCGTTTTCAGATCGTATCTCACAACGTTTAAAATCAGAACACCTCATTGATTTTTCCTGTGAATATAAATTAGATGGTGTTGCCATGAGCTTAACGTATGAAAAAGGTATATTGATATCGGCTGCAACACGTGGTGATGGTCAAGTAGGTGAAGAGGTGACGCACAATGTGCGCACAATTAAAAGTATTCCGTTAAAATTACAAGGAAACCATTATCCAAAACACTGCGAAATACGCGGTGAAATTGTGATGTTTAAAAAAGAATTTGAAGCAATGAATTTGAAAGCGAAAAAAAAAGGTGAGAAAATATTTGCCAATCCTCGCAATGCTGCATCCGGCAGTTTGCGTCAATTAGATTCTGCTATTACTGCAAAAAGACCATTGCGATTTTATGCTTATGGTGTCGTTGTTTTATCGAACGATATTTTTTTTGAAAAACACAGTGCTATTTTAAAAAAATGTCGCGAATGGGGTTTTCCTATTTCGCGCGATATTTTTATTGCACATGGTATTGCTGAGTGTGAACAATTTTATGCGGATACACAGAAAAAACGCTTGAAATTGCCATATGAAATCGATGGAGTGGTTTACAAAGTAGATTCGCTCGAATTACAAAACGAATTGGGATTTGTTTCTCGTGCGCCACGGTGGGCAGTAGCGCATAAATTTCCTGCAGAGGAAAAAGAAACGGTGATTGAAAAAGTGGAGTTCCAAGTAGGGCGTACTGGCGCTATCACACCGGTTGCGCGATTAAAACCGGTGTTGGTGAGTGGTGTGACCGTGAGTAATGCAACACTGCATAATTTTGATGAATTATCTCGGAAAGATATTCGCGAAAAAGACACAGTGGTTATTCGTCGTGCAGGTGATGTGATTCCAGAAGTGGTTGATGTAATTTTAGCAAAACGTTCTGTGGGTGCGCGAAAAATAAAAATACCTGATGCATGTCCTGTCTGTGGTTCTGCTGTTGAAAAATTGCAAGATGAAGCGGTGTTGCGTTGCACTGCAGGATTATATTGTTCTGCGCAATTGCGCGAATCCATTAAACATTTTGCATCACGACGTGCGATGAATATTGATGGGTTGGGTGAAAAAATGGTTGATTTATTAATGGATCATCAATTAATCCACACGGTGGCGGATTTGTATCGCTTGGATCGCAATCAATTAATTGTGTTGCCGCGTCTTGGTGAAAAATCTGCAGATCATTTACTGAATGCCGTTGAAAAAAGTAAAACAACGACACTCGCGCGATTTCTATATGCATTGGGTATTCGTGATGTGGGTGAAGCCACAGCAGCGGTATTGGCGAGTGAATTTCCGCAAATGGATATATTAATGCAAGCCGATGAAACGCGATTACAACAAATTATCGATATCGGCCCTGTTGTTTCTCAGCATATTTTGGCCTTTTTCCATGAACCACATAATCAAAAATTAATTCATCAATTGCAAAAAGCGGGTGTGCATTGGCCTGTTATTGCACAAAAAAATAAAGAATACTTACCGTTTTTGGGTAAAACATTTGTAATTACGGGAACGCTATCAAGCATGTCTCGCGATGAAGCACGTTATAAATTACAATCACTTGGAGCAATCGTTTCAAGTAGTGTCTCAGTAAAAACTCATGCTGTGATCGTAGGAGATTCTCCTGGTAGTAAGTATGACAAAGCGCAGCAACTCGGAGTAACATGTTTAGATGAGGATGCGTTTTTACGTTTAGTGCGCTAACAAGGAGTGTGGGTGTGGAAAACAACAAGGATATTATCGAACAATTTTCTAAAACAGTGTGGAATGATCATAATTTATCGGTGATCGACAAACTATTTTCGCCCACTGCAAAAATTCATAGTCCCATGCGAACCGTGCAGGGTGCTGATTCAATCCGTGAAATTGTTGACAAATGGTTAACCGCTTTTCCTGACATGATGGTACGGTGGGATGAATTTATTACTGAAGGCGATAAAGTGGTGAGTCGATACACTGCAAATGGAACCCATCTGGGTGGTTTTTTTGAAACAAAACCCACTTACAAAGAAGTGAATTTTTCTGGCGTGATTATTTATCAACTCAAGAATCAAAAAATAGTGGATTACTGGTCACTGGTTGATGTTCATGCTATTTTAACGCAGTTGGAACAATATGATTCGATTGAAGAAGCATTAGAGTCGTAGTGAAAATAAATAAAAGGATTTTACATATGAAAAAAATAATAATATTGACGTTGCTTTCTGCTATTGCATTGGGCTTGGGTGGGTGCGACGACAAGCGCACACTCGGCGCTGTCGGTGGTGCTGCTGTCGGTGGAACGGTGGGTGGTTTAGCAGGCGGTACAACGGGTGCAGTGATTGGTGGTGTTGCAGGTGCCGCATTGGGATCGGCCTTAACGAAAGACAAAAGTGATAATTGAGAGAGGTTTGTTTCATGATTTCGACAACAGCGGTCATTGTTCGCCCCTTTATTCGTGCATTTAATACATTAAAACCGATTGGCGATTTATTGGCGCGTATTTGGGTAGCGTACGTTTTTTTCTTATCGGGTTTAGTAAAAGTGCAGTCATGGCAAGCAACCGTCATGCTGTTTCAACATGTGTATCACGTTCCTTTTATGTCCCCTTATTTTGCGGCAGTTTCGGCAACTGCAGCAGAATTAATTTTGCCGGTTTTGTTAGTGTTGGGTTTGGGTGGACGATTTGTTATTTTTATTTTTTTTATTTATAACGCGATGTGCGCATTTTCATATCCATTTTTATGGACAATTGAAGGCGCAGCCAGTTTGTCACAACATATTAATTGGGCGTTGCTATTGATGTTATTAATGTTTCACGGCTCTGGAAAACTCTCACTGGACTATTTAATTCATCAATCTCACGGGCATCATCTAAATAAACTCAAAAAATTGTCGAGTAAATTTTAAACAGCCTCAAGATTTTGTTAATACCGCGCAAACCGTCTGGCAAAAAGTAATGCAACAAAAGCAATCACTCCACCAATAGTGAGAACAATTCCTGGCGCAGTTACGATTCCATTTTTAATCATTGCAGTTACAATCAACGGTGCTGTACCGCCAAAAATCGCTAGTGAAATATTGTAAGAAATGGCTATGCTACTATAACGAATTTCCGTTGGAAACAGTGACGCTAAAAATCCTTCGAATGTCGCCAAATAAGCGGCCACAAGGATTGTTATAGCAAAATCGGCCATATAAAATTTTTCAGAAATAACATGATGGATAAGAACAATATCAATAACATAAGAAAAAACAATAAAAGAAAATGAAATAATTATTAAAAGCAACCAAGTGGATATTTTTTTTGTTAGCCATCCGAAAAATGGAATTGCAATTAATGAAATTAAAATAGCATACATATTCTGTGTTTCTACAATTGAAAAAGGCGCATGTAAAATTTTTGTGAAATAAGTGATGGAATAAACCATAACAAGCCAAAAGGGGATCCCTACTTGTGCAGAAACACAGGCGCTAATTAATAAGGCAGCTTTATGGGAACGAAAGCATTCTTTAATAGGGGAATGTGTAATCAATTTTTTCTTCACATCTTGAATATAAGCGGTAGATTCATGCATATTGCGTCGCCAAAAATACACAATAATGCCAAGGATAAAGCTAAATAAGAACGGTACGCGCCAACCCCATTCTGAAAATTGATTGTGTGTCATAGAATGATTGGTTAGGAGAATGACAATAGGTCCAAGCAACAGACCGGTAAATATGCCAAATGATGCAAAGGATCCGAAAAAAGCACGATTTTTCTGATCAGATAATTCAGTGAGATAAACCATGGAACCAGCAAATTCTCCACCAACAGCCAATCCCTGAAATAAACGAATCAAAATAATAATCAAAGGCGCTAAAAATCCGATGGTACTATAACTTGGTACAAAACCAATTAAAATAGTCGGTATAACCATCAATGCGATCGACCATAATAGTGGCTTACGACGACCGCGCGTATCACCAAAATATCCAAATATCATTCCGCCTAATGGGCGCATTAAAAATCCAACAGCGAATACCGCAAAGGTGAGCATAAGTGAAATAAGGCTATTTTTTTCTGGAAAAAAGTGATGCGCGATGAAAGGCGCCAAGCTACCATATAACACAAAATCGTACCATTCTAATGTGTTTCCAAATATATTACCTAATGTTGATTGATTGAAAATAGTGGGTGTATTTATTTCCATATTTTTCCTTAAACCCCAGTTTAGTTGAGATGAAACATGCTGCATAATATACTGTATTAAATCAAATTACAGTTCTGTAATCTTTGGCTAATGAGCATCGCATCGTTTTCCGGTGCGCTTATTGCTGTCAGCATTAAAGCATTATCATTTCATACATCCATTGCAGTGATTTTTTTCTTCACGCGATTATTTTTATTAGTGGGCGCTATCCCAACCTTGTTTTAACAATATTTCGGAGTGCAGCAAATATCAATAATGATAAATCGATTGAAATCTTTTTCATGTCGGCATCCCTGTCAAATACGTCTTCTTAAATTTCACAATCTTTACCCAATAAATAATCCACAATACTAATCCTGCTACTGCAAGCAGTTGATCAATGTATCTAATGGGTAATAAAAAACTAAAGGTCAGCACAATCACTTGCGCAAGTCCCACGTTAAATAATGTATCGATTGCTTTCTGCGCTGCTTCATTGTCCGGAAATGTTTTTCGTAATGCGCTGGGAATAGCAAATGGTAACATGATCCATTCAAAAACAACTTGAATCCAAGGAACGAGTATGAGCCAAACCAACCAGCTTGGCACCAGGTGATTTTTTTTGGGGACAGACTCTAACAATTGATACAATGTCCAGCAGAAAAAAATCATCACCACAAAAATAACAGCGATAAGCGCGATGCTCATCTTGAGTGCTTGATCATCCATGGTCTTTACTCGTCGTGATTAATCGAACTATGCTGTCATTATTGTACTATATAAACCTCAACTGTATTACAATCTCGCATCCCAATCAGTCAGTGAGATCATTATGGACGCTCGAAAAAAAATAAATTGGCTTAACACATTGTTTTTGACCCTCAATCCTGTGGTTGCGGTTATTGGCACGGTTATTCTCGTGTGTATGCATCACGTACATTGGCAAACTGTTGTATTAACGGTAATTTTAGCTGTATTAGGTGGTTTGAGTATCACAGGTGGTTATCATCGACTTTTCTCGCATCAATCGTATCAAGCGGCATGGCCAGTGCGTCTTTTTTTTATTTTGTTTGGTGCCGCTACCTTCGAAGGCAGCGTGTTAGAGTGGTGTACCGATCACCGCAATCATCATCTTTACACAGATACCACAAAAGATCCCTATAGTATCAAAGGTGGTTTTTGGCATGCGCATATCGGTTGGTTATTCACACTAGATCCGAGCAAGCGCAATTATGACAACGTTCTGGATTTGAAAAAAGATCCATTGATTCGTTTTCAAAATAAATATTACATTCCTATTGCAATGGTTATTGGTTATCTATTACCTGTGTTGATCGCTTTATGTTGGAATGATTGGATTGGTGGATTATTGATTGCGGGTGCATTGCGTATTACGTTTTCACAACACACCACTTTTTTTGTTAACTCAGCTTGTCATATGTTTGGAAAATTACCTTATTCCGATAAACACACGGCACGTGATAATTGGTTAACTGCGCTTTTTACTTTTGGTGAAGGATATCATAATTTTCATCATCAATTTCCACTCGAGTATCGCAACGCTATTCGCTTTTATCAATACGATCCCACCAAATGGCTTATTCGCTTACTCGCTTTTTTTGGATTAGCAAAAAATTTGAAAACGGTGAGTGAGCAAAAAATTCTGAAATATAAAATAATGATGGATAAAAAAAAATTGGTTGAAGAATCCAAAACCGCACTGCAAACATTGTATGACAATATCATGGCAATATTATCTAAAGCAGATCACGTAGAAGAAGCGTACCAAAAATTAAAAAAAGCGCGGTTGGCAGATTTGCAAATAAAAAAAGAAGAATATAAATTGTTATTAAAAAAACAACATCATGAGTTAAAACTATTAAAACTTGAGTTAAAGCGATTAACAAGGGCGTGGAGATATTTAATTTCTGTTCCATGCTTGTTATAGTTCACGCTGATATTTTCAGGACCACCAAATACCCTTCCACCGGTTTATTTTTTTGTTCGCGCAAAATAATATTGTCAATTTGCGCGATGGTAAAATGCGTATCGGCGCTCAGTGTTTCCAAATATTTTTTACTGTGCGCATAACGAATCGTTTCTTGCAACACAAAATCTTGATCGTGGGTTTTTTCAACCGTAAAAATAAATAAGCCCTCTTTGGATAAACAGTCATGCGCTCTTAAAAAAATAGCGCGTAAATCACCCATATAAGTAAACACATCTGCCGCAATGATTAAATCAATTTCAAAGAAAGATGTTAATGCGTTCACCCCATCCGCCAAAATTAATTCATCATAACAATTTTTATTGCGTGCTATTGAGAGCATATTTTCCGATAAATCTACACCAACTAATTTTTTCGAATAGGGTTTAAATAAAACGCCGCACAAACCAGTGCCGCAACCCAAATCAATAATATTCCATTGATCCAACGTGGGTTCAATTAATTTCACTGTCGATACTATTTTTTCGGGCACCGTATATTTTAATCCGGCTGTTAGATGATGGTCGTAGTAGGGTGCATATTGATTGAATAAATGTGAAATAAATTCTGTTGGTGCGCGTGACGGCGTTTGATCTTTTTTTAATGCTGATAAAATATGCTGAATTTCGGGGTCATTTGGTTTAAATGCATTTGCTTTTTGATAAATCGTAATCGCTTTTTCAATTTCACTTTGTTTTAAAAAGATCATTCCCATATTTAAAAAAAGCGATAAATCATCTGGTTTTATTGTTAAAGCTTGCTCAAAATATATCAACGCTTCTTTTAAGCGCTCTTTCATCATCAATAAAACGCCTACATTATAAAATGTTTCAAATTCAGGTTTGATTTCAAGCTGTCTAAAATAATACGTCATAGCTTTATCAGGATCGCGTAATTCAATTAAGGTATTCGCGAGATACTGATTCACTTCAGACTGTTTGTGATCCATTATCAGCACGATTTCAAATTGTTTTTTTGCTTTTTCAAATTGTTTTAAGTGAAAATATGCAATCCCTAAACGATGCTGCGCTTCACTATTCTCTGGTGTCAAGGCAATACAGTTTAAAAAAATCTCAATGGCCTCTGAGAAATGATCATGGCGTAAATAACAATCACCCAGTTGATTCAGTGCGGCAATTAAGTTCGGATTAATCATCAGCGCTTTTTTTAAATGACTTATTGCAGCCGTATCATCCCCCAAACGCGCTAATAAAATTCCCACATTACTGTGCGCATCCGCATAATTTTCTTTTAATGCAATCGCTTTTTCATATGCTTTTTTTGCCGCATGAAATTGTTCTTTGTGAGAGTAACAATTGGCAATATTATTATAAGCAATTGCATAACCAGGATTTATTTTAATGGCTTTTCGATAAGCATTTCTCGCTTCATCTAACGCATTTAAACGACGAAAAACATTTCCCAAACTGTTGTGATAAGTGGCTTGATGTGGATTGAGTTGAATGGCCGCTTCAATTTTTTCGCGCGCAGTGACGTAATCGTGGCGCTGCGCGCATTCAATGCCGAGCGCATGAAGTGCTTCGGCGTCGTGGACCTTAATATTGGCTGCTGCGCCTTTGATTAAGTGCATATTGTTTTTCTATCGCTTGGCTTAATTGATATACCGCCATGACATAAACTATGTTGTGATTATAACTCATAATGACATCGAAGTTTCGATATGTTGCCCAATATTGTTTTCCATCCTTCATCGGCAATACAATTCGCTTTGCAATTTTTTTATTGACATATGAATATTTTGAATTTAATTGATGCACAATCGGTTGGTTTGGTTTCCAGCCCATTTTATGAAAATAATTAGCAACCGATGCAATCGCATCATTCTGTTCGAACAAATTAACGGGTTCACCTTTGTGATAAGCAACGCCATAATAACGATAACTGCTGGGCATAAATTGAGGAATACCCAGTGCGCCAGCATAAGAACCTTTAATCGTTTGTGGATTTAAATGATTTTCGCGCGTCAACAATAAATATTGTCCGAGCTCTTTTCTGAAAAACTTTTCGCGTGGCGGATAGTAAAAACCCAATGTGTAGAGTGAGCGCAAAACAGAATATTTTCCTAAATGATTTCCATATTCAGTTTCAACACCGATAATCGCGGTGATAATACTCGCGGGAATACCGTATTTTTTTTGCATCTGCATCAACACATGATGATGATTTTTTAAATACGCTGCTCCCAGCGTAATACGTTTGGGTGTGAGAAAAAAATCATGGTAATACGTCCACGGTTGTTTTTCAAAAGGTGCTGTCATGCTATCAACGACCTTTTTGTCGGGATGTAATGATGCAAACAACCGATCAAGCTCGGCGCGACTAAAATGATGTTGCGTCACCATGTGTTGTATAAATTGTTTTTTTGCATTCGTGTTTTCTGTGTTTGCAAAAACTGAAGCGCTGAATACGCAAGCTAATAACATGATGCTTAATTTTTTCCATAAAAATTGCATAGGTATTTCCTTTTAATGCGAATTAAGAGCAAAATTAAAAGCGCGAGTGGGAAATTGGGGTGTGCTTGTTTTTGTGTCATTTTCACGAAAAACAAGCACCCCCAAGTCGCCCACGAGTAAATGCAAATTCAGCTCTTAATTCGCATTTTAAGCTTCTTACGACGACCACAATCGTCGATGCGTTTGAATAGACATGATGATACCAAAATTAATCATTAAGGTTGTCATCGAGCTTCCACCATAACTGATTAACGGCAATGGAATACCGACGACAGGTAAAATACCAACAACCATTCCCAAATTAATAAAAGCAGACGTAATAAATGTTAACCCCAAACTGCCTGACAACAATCGCGTAAAATTATCTTGCGCTTGTATGCTGATATAAAAACATCGCGCAAAAATCATTAAAAAAATAATTAAAATGGCAATGCAACCAAACAATCCCAATTCTTCACCACTGACCGCAAAAATAAAATCGGTTGTGTGAGCAGGCAAAAAAGACAAATGCGATTGCGTACCTTGCATCCAGCCTTTTCCAAATACACCCCCCGATCCAATGGCAATTTTCGATTGAATAATGTGATAGCCGCTACCCAATGGATCACGTTCCGGATTTAAAAAAGTCAGTACCCGTTCTTTTTGGTAAGGATGCATAAAATGCCAAATCAGCGGCGATAGTAAAACCAGCAATCCGGTAATCACGCCAATAATTTTCCAGCGCATGCCCGCTAGCAATAAAACAAAAATTCCAGAAAACGCAACAATGATTGCGGTTCCTAAATCCGGTTGTTTCGCAATTAATAAAGCAGGCGCTATAATGAGCGCACTTGAAATGATAATGGATCGTCCATTGGGAGGTAATGTTTTTTCGGATAGAAACCAGGCTAACATAATAGGCATTGCCAATGTCATCAGCTCAGATGGTTGAAAACGAAAAAATCCCAATGATAACCAGCGTTTTGCGCCTAAATCTACTTTTCCAACTGCCAGCACAGCCAAAAGCAACACAAAACTAATACCAAATAACCATGGTGCCCATTGTCGATAACGATGGGGTGATATCTGCGCAAAGAGATACATGAGTCCGAATGACAGTATCAAACGATAAGCTTGTTTTTCTACAACACCGGAATTAGCGTTACTTGCACTGTACAAAATAAACAGTCCGACCGCTGCTAACAAAATCAAACTGAGAAGTAAAAAAGGATCTAGATGGAGCTTGTGCCACTTGAGCTGTGCCACCTTGTTTTTCAAACGATTTTCGTAGCTGTTATCTTGATTCATCACAAAGTTTTACCTGATTTCAGATTGGGTTAATATTAGCGCATTATTATGTTGATAATCAAAGTTTCTCTTTCACAAATAGGCTGCAGTAAAAAATGTCTCCTGATCATGATGGCAATATTCAAGAACCAAATATTCAAGAACTATCAATCCACATTCCTGATTTATTAAAAACAATGGGTATTTTTGATAGTTCCAAAACAAATGCTACTATCGAAGAAATTTATCAAAAACGAAGTACCATTGCGCGAATTTGGCGTGTCATCGCTTGTGGGAATATTACGGAAAACACTGAGTTAAAAAAAATAGGGGAAGAATTGAATGAGTTGCTCAAAGATATCTCGCGTAACAGTGTGTATAGTGATTCTGTTATTTCTAAAGAGCAGTCATTATTTCCAGCCAATATTACCTCTGCGCAAAGCATGGTAAGGCGGTTTAATGAAGTTCGTCGATTGATAACACGTGCGGAACATGTGCCAACCACTATATTAACCGCAATGAGTGAATCTTCTCGCCATTTTCCGGTTGCATTGACAATGTTCACAAACCTTTTAGTGGTGTTCTCAGGTGTTTTTCCTGCGATTCAATTGTCACTGACCGGTTACACGATTGTTGATTATACTTGTGGTAACCATCTTCCTGCGTTGGAAAAAAGTATTAGTCGATTACTACGTTTCACAGATCAAATAAAACGTCACGCGCCTTCCATAATTAGAAATGGAGTGTGGATGTTACGTTTTGCTTGCTTGGGTGATCCCATTATTGCACGGCTAATTACCTTGATTTTATTTTTGACTGGATTTTTTATTGCTGCTTACATCATGTATGAATCACTTCGCTTTTATGATCGAAGAAAAAAATCATGGATTCAAAATAATGCTGGAAATAATGGAAATAATAATGAGCTCATAACAATATTAGAAAATGAACGTCATGCGGAAGCGAAAGAACATGCCAAACAACTACTGCTAGTGTGGCTTCCATACCTGATTGGTGCGGCGATAGGATATATTTTTGAATCGCCAGCTTGGTCAATCACTTCTTCAATTGAAATTTTTCTCACGAGTATTCTGCAACTTTATATTGATCATACTAAATCTAACTTATGGCAATTACCAAATAAAACAACCGCCACAGTAAATACCGCAAATAGTGATGAAACTTCCCCATTATTAACTCCAACCACCAGAACACCTCAATCGTCAGCTTTATTTATTGCACCTTCTGGTAACGTCACACCCAGAAAACCAACTGGTGCAGAGTCAGAAACGGGTATATCATGCGATACAAGCTGCTTCAGCACTCCGGCAAAAACAATTCCAGGATAAAACATGCAATGCAAATGCGGGAAGATTTATTGCCTTACCTGTCAAACGCATGGTTGCAGAATGATCGGCAAATTATTGCGTTATTAACGCATCTTGATTTTATCCTAACTACATTGATACAAAGTCAGAAAGCATTTTATCAAGATAAATCGGATCACTTGTTTGATCCGCATCCAAACGAAACGTGTTGTCAAGTTCGTGCTGTGATTTATTTGTTGCGCGATACGCAAACGTCAAAATCACCACTTGAACTCAAACATCAAGTGGCTTATTTTTCAAGTTTAAAAAAAAGAGTGGCGGAAAAAAGAAACCATTTTTCCTCTAACCCTGCGCATAAAAAAATAACGCTGAGTGATTTTTTAAAAGAACAGGAATTGGTTATTTTATTAAGCGCAGTGGATCAATTTATTTTTGCTTCTTATTTTTTAACAACACAGCGCGATGAAAAAATATTGCATGAACATTATCAGCAAAAAATAAATCAATTTGCTCATGATGCCATTATTCACATTTCATTGGATATTGCGCATCGAAAAAAATTGTCAGCATCATTGCAGCTTGCTAAAAAACAAGCCGAAGCAGCGAATCGCGCGAAAACGGAATTTTTGGAAAACATGCGACACGATATTCGCACGCCTTTGTCGGGCATTGTTGGTTTTGCACAGTTAATTCAAAAAGAAGCGAGTAATGCCACAGTAAAAGAATATGCGGATAATTTAATTCAAGCGACATCCGCTTTATTGGATTTTCAAAATGAAATCCTAGAGATGATTAAAATAACCACGGGGCATGATTCTGTTGTTTTCGAGACGGTTGATCTAGAAAAACAAATTAAAAAAATAATGGATTTGTTAAAACCCAAAGCTATCGTTAAAAATTTAATATTGTCGTATGAATACAATAAAAATGTGCCGCGATTTTTTTCCACCGATGCAAAACGCTTATTTCGAATACTGTTGGAGTTAATAACCAATGCCATTAAATTTACTGCGCAGGGAAGTGTACAGCTGATGGTGTCACCTGAAAAAATAAATGATCAACCAATGAGGGTGCGTTTTGATGTTGTCGATACAGGCATCGGCATTCCACCTGACAAACAAGATGCTATTTTTGTTCGTTTTCATCGCTTATCACCATCATCTAATGGTGTTTATGAAGGTACCGGTTTGGGTTTAACCGTGACGAAAAAATTAGTCAAAGAGTTGAATGGAAAAATCCAGGTTTTCAACAATAAGAGTGGCGGAACTATTGTTAGTTGTATTATTCCCATGATGATGGTCGATGCGATCGATGCTAGCCCAGAATCTATTTTTTCCCAGAAAACCACTTTTGATCATCCTGCGATTCTGTTAATCGAAGATCATGAGATGACAGCAACCGTCACAAAATTATTATTAACAGACATGGGTTGTGTAGTAACCATTGCAAACGATGCAAAAACAGCGCTGTCGTTACTCACTACAAAATACGATTTAATTTTATTGGATGTGGGGTTGCCTGATTGTGATGGATTTAGGTTGGCAAAAAAAATTCGTGAAATTGAAAATGGTGTCACACCCATTGTTGCGTTGACGGCGCATAAAGAGAAAGATACGCAAGTGCGATGCGATGAATCAGGTATTAATGCGATTTATCAAAAACCACTGCTACAATCTACAGCAATTCAGCTATTAAATCGTTATTTATTGAAATCGAGTGATGTGATGCAAAAAACAATGAATGAGTTACTGCGTGAACATATTCACGATGATCAAAAACATATTCAACACGCCCTGCTAGAAAAAAATTGGGAAAAATTGCGTGATGCGAATCATAAATTATTGGGTGCGTTGCTGTATTGTGATGTGCCAACACTGACTGCAGCAAGTCAACAGTTGCAAAACGCTTTCTCCCACAATCGCTCAGAACACTACGTCAATTTCACACAGCAGTTGTTACGAGAGATTCATGCTTATATTAATTTATAATGATGACGGCGCTTCTGACGATTGCGTAAAAGCATTAACGCAGTGGTTACCTAATCAAACGATTGAATTAATATCAAGCGCAGAGCTACAGAAAAAAACGTGGATGAGTAAAACGAATTTATTAATTATGCCTGGCGGCAGAAGTTTACCCTTTTATAAAAAACTGGGCGCGTTAGGCAATCAAAACATTAAAAAATTCGTAGAAGAGCAGGGCGGATCTTATTTCGGCATTTGTGCTGGCGCATATTATGCTTGTCGAAAAACCATTTTTGCAAAAGGGTTGCCGCTCGAATTAATCTTGCCGGGCGAATTAAATTTTTTTGAAGGTAATGCAATTGGCCCTGTTTTTGCAGCGGATGAATTTTCTTATCACTCCGAAAGGGGTGCTCGTATAGTAGAAATTATTTTTGAAAATAACGATGTTCATCGTGTTTATTGTAATGGCGGTTGTTATTTTGAAAATACAAATCAAGCGCGTGTGTTAGCGCGATATCAACTCAATCAACAACCCGCTATCATTGTTTGTACCGTTGGATTAGGACGCGTGTTATTGTCTGGCGTTCATCCCGAGCTATCCCCATTCTTGAGCCCTATTTCACTTAATGCTATTCTCACGTGAGTTTATTGAAAACTGGATTTCATCACTATGTCTAGACAAACCAAAACGGATTGCTTTCAGTTGAAAGCAGATTTTTTGCCTATCACCGTTCTGCGTTTATTGCGCCACGAAATGGATTTGTTGCAAAACCAACTAGAAACGACAATATTAAAAGCACCGCAGTATTTTAACCACGCGCCAATGATTATTGATTTTTCTGCGATAGAAAACGCAGGGCAATTGGATGTCAAACAAATTTGCCAGTTGTTAAAACAATATCAAATACAACCGGTGGCTGCACGCGGATTAAAAAAATCAACAATGCAAGATGAATTACCTCTGATTGCGGATACGGTGAAAAAAGTATCGCCGATGAATAATAAAACAAAAGCCAAAGAACCTGAAAAAGTGAAAACAAAAATAATCACCAAACCCGTTCGGGCAGGAACGCAAATTTATGCAAAAGACGGTGATTTAATTATGATGGCGCCGGTGAATGCTGGTGCAGAAGTGATTGCGGATGGCAATATCCATATTTATGCGCCGCTGCGCGGCCGCGCGCTTGCCGGCGCGAAGGGTGACACAGATGCGCGTATTTTTTGCAAGCAGTTGGAAGCAGAATTGGTTTCAGTGGCTGGACATTATTTGCTAAATGAAAAAATGGATATGAGTCAACACGCACAAAATATGGTGCAAATTTATTTTGAAAATAATAAATTAATGATTGAAGTAGTGTGATTAACCTTGAGGGTGGTAACATCGTGGCAAAAATAATGGTAGTAACATCAGGCAAGGGTGGTGTCGGTAAAACAACTACCAGCGCATCATTTGCAACCGGATTGGCATTGGCTGGATTCAAAACGGTTGTGATCGATTTTGATATCGGTCTGCGCAATCTGGACTTGATTATGGGTTGTGAGCGTCGCGTTGTTTATGACATTGTGAATGTGATTCACGGTGATGCTACTGTACATCAAGCTTTAATTCGCGATAAAAAAATTCAAAATTTATATGTGTTAGCAGCATCACAAACGCGCGACAAAGACGCGCTTGAAAAAGAGGCGGTGAAAAAAATATTAACCACTTTATCTGAAACGTTTGATTACATTATTTGTGATTCACCAGCCGGAATTGAAAAGGGCGCGATCATGGCAATGTATTTTGCGGATATAGCGATTGTGGTTGCGAATCCAGAAGTTTCTTCTGTTCGAGATTCTGATCGCATTTTAGGGATTTTATCGAGCAAAACACAAAAAGCAGAATTGGGCGAGTCGCTCGAAGAATTTTTAATCGTGACACGCCACACTAAAAAACGCGCCAATAGCGGAGAAATGATGAGCGTCGAAAACGTGCAAGAATTATTGGGTATTCCCTTGTTGGGCGTGATACCCGAATCCAGCACTGTTTTGAACGCATCAAACTCGGGTGAGCCCGTGATTCTCGATCAAAAGAGTGATGCAGGTAAAGCATATCGCGCTATCGTGTCAAAATTTTTAGGTAATCCAGAACCGGCGAAAAAAGGTTTTTTCAAACGATTGCTACGCAGTAAACAGGGGGTAACTGCATGAGTATTCTTAATCTCATGAATTATTTCCGCAAAAACAAATCCGCAGAAATCGCTAGAAATCGTTTACATATTATTATTGCACAGGAAAAATCGCAAAAAAATTCTCCTGATTATTTACCGATGTTGCGTCAAGAAATTTTGAAGGTCGTCGCAAAGTATACGAATGCGAATATTGATCAAGTGAATGTTGAACTGCATCGTAAAGACAATAACGCAATTTTGGAATTAAATGTAACATTACCAGATAGTGTTGTGACATAATCTACATGATATCAAGGGAGTGAATCAGTATGTTTGAACGATCAACGTGGCTATTAAAAGCAACGATGGTGAGCATCATTATTATATTGTGCAATTATCCAATTGCGTATGCTGTTTGTCATGATATTACTTTACATTTTACAACATTAATTACCACGATTTTGATCATCTCGTTATTATATGGTTTTTCTACTTTATGTGGCCCACATCATTTTCATTCTATTTTAATAGGAATTTTAGCGGGTGATTTAATTGCATTACTGACGTGGGTTGTTTCATTTCGAGAGCTTATATTTCATTTGACCGATACCGATAAACTCTCCATTCTGTATAGCTTGGGTGTTGCGATTCCAGCCGGTTATCAGTTTTTTTTGAGTATCAAACGAGATCGAAGCAGCACCCATTTTTTGCATATTCTGCTGACAGCTTTAATTTATGTTGTGTTAATGGTGTATTTATTTGTTCGACTCTACTTTCGTCTCATTCATGATTCTACTGCATTCGAATTTTTTCATTTCACACTGGGTTTTAGTGTGGGATTACTGACAGCCATTGTGATCCATATTATATTGACGCGCAATTTGTTGGTTTTTGAAAAGCTCTCATATTATTTGGATGTGATGGCAAAACCCGTGATAGCGTTTTTTCTCGGATATTTGTTAATTATGTTTATATTTGCAGGGTTATATACCATGGTGTATTTTACTTATAACGATGCTTTTACGCGTTTAAGTAGTGATGTTTTTGGTGATTTGCTGTTTTATTCATTTAGTACGATTACCGGTTTGGGTATTTCAGTGATTGTTCCGCATAAACCGATCGTATTATTTTTAACAATCGCAGAAAATTTTTTGGGATTGGTTTGGATGAGTGTTGTGTTTGCAGCAGCGCTGGCGTATCTGCAATCGCCTTTTCAACGTATCAGTCGTCAATTAGAAATGCTGGTGAAAGCGGAAGAAAAAAAATCACCGTGAATGTGCATGTTCGCGTGTATCGTGAAATTCAATATCAGGCCAACGCTCCATTGTTAATTCTAAATTGACACGTGACACTGCTAAATAAGTTAATAATCCCGCATTATCTAATGCCAAATAACGAGCACATTCTTGCTTGAATGCGTCTAATTTGTTTTTGTCTTTGCCGCTAATCCAACGCGCAGTAATCGCATCGGTATTTTCATATTGACATTGCACGTTGTATTCGTCTTGTAAACGATACGCAACCACATCAAATTGCAACACACCCACCGCACCTAAAATAATGTCGTTATTATGAATCGGACGAAAAATTTGTGTGGCGCCTTCTTCAGATAGTTGCAACAAGCCTTTTAACAAGGCTTTTTGTTTCAGTGGGTCTTTCAAAATAACCAAGCGAAATAATTCGGGTGCGAAATTAGGAATACCCAAAAATTGCAAATTTTCACCTTGCGTGAACGTATCGCCGATTTGAATCGTGCCGTGATTATGCAAGCCAATAATATCTCCGGCAACGGCAATGTCGGTATGTTCGCGACTGCCTGCCATAAACGTGAGCGCTTGATTAATTTGTACTGTTTTATTTATTCTGACTTGAAATAATTTAATACTGGGTTTGTATTCGCCCGACACAACGCGCAAAAATGCAATGCGATCACGGTGCGCGGGATCCATGTTAGCTTGAATTTTAAAAACAAATCCGGAAAATTTTTCTTCATACGCATTTACAACACGCGCATGGGTTTCGCGTGATTGTGGGGCAGGGGCGTATTGCACAAAATCATTTAATAATTCGCGTACACCAAACGTATTAATTGCAGAGCCAAAAAAAACAGGGGATAGCTCACCTTTTAAATATGCCTCATGATTAAATTCATGGCTCGCACCTTTGACCAAGTCAATTTCATCGCGAAATTGTTTGGCTTCTTGCGCACCAACCAATGCATCAAATTCGGGGTTATCTAATCCATGAATGAATATTTCTCCCGCACCAACGCTCGATTTCTGATAGACAATAATTTTGTTTTCTCGTAAATGATAAATGCCTTTGAATAATTTTCCACAACCAATAGGCCATGTAATTGGCGCGCAACGAATTTTTAAAGTGCATTCAATATCATCGAGTAACTCCATTGGATCACGTGTTTCACGATCCATTTTATTAATAAATGTCATGATCGGCGTATGGCGCATACGACACACATCCATTAATTTAATGGTGCGAGGTTCAACCCCCTTTGCGGCATCAATTAACATCAACGCAGAATCCACCGCGGTTAATGTGCGATACGTGTCTTCTGTAAAATCTGCATGACCCGGCGTATCCAGCAAGTTGACGACGTGATTTTGATAAATAAATTGCATCACAGAGGTAGTCACTGAAATGCCACGTTGTTTTTCTAACTCCATCCAATCCGATGTTGCATAACGCGTGGATTTTTTCCCTTTAATGGTCCCTGCCATCTGAATGGCGCCACCAAACAACAGCAGTTGTTCTGTCATGGTGGTTTTCCCTGCGTCAGGATGCGAGATAATCGCAAAGGTACGACGATTGTTAAACGATGTATCGCTCAATATGCGGATCCTAATAAATTTTTATGTAACGCATCGCGAATGGCATACCATTGTTTGTTAGCCATCGCTTGATATTGTTTTGCGTATTTTCCCTTAAAAAAAGCTTGTTTTATTTTCGCTAATCGCGTGAAGTGAATACAAATCGCATTCACGCGTGGATCATTTTTATAAATATTAGCAACATCAACCACATTGTTAAGCGTGTCATCCACGAAAATAATTTGTTGAATGCGATGCGTCTCATTTGTTTTTTCCAAAAATTGCTTAATCATTTCACCTTTATTTTGTCCTGCAACATATAATGTTCCATGGACATAAGCAATATGCCGCACTGCTTTCTTATCCCATTGCGCTGGAAAATAGAATCCGGGGAAACTAATATGATGCATTGGTGTTTCGATTGCACCTTTTTGAATTAAATTTAAAATGCGATCATGATTAAATTCCGATTCGGTTGCTTCTACCATTCGATAACCACGATCAGTAACAATCATCGTCGTAACACCGAGTTTATCGGCTGTTTTTAATGTTTCCGGAATCAGGGGATCTGCTAACAGCATGTTAGTGCTACTGTAAAGCAAGTTAGCGATACCGAGCAATTGTGGAAAAGTTTTCCAAATGCGATCCGGATTATTGGCGGGCAACGCAGCTTGCCAAGAAAACCAAGAAGGTCCGCCAACATACTGACAGCGTGTTGGTTTTTCTGAAGGGCAGGGCATCATGGTTAATGTGTCATCATCGTCGAGTGCTAACAACAAATGATGTGGTTTTTTATTTTTCTGAATCAATTTTTGAATTTTAGAAAAACTATTTACTGTAATGATTGTTGAATAGGCAAAAGTGGTCGTTACAAAAATGCAAGAAACACACGTAAAAAACGTTAATAGTCGCAATTTATTTGTCATGTTGATTTACCCTGTTGCTCGATGTTTACTCGACTCCACTGTTTTCGCGGCTGCATGATGGATGCACTCTTCAGTCATATAAAACAAGATACCAAATAAATTTTGAGATTTCAGTTAATTTGTTTAGAATGAAGCGTATCTTAAATTGCTTGGAGTAATCATTCATGTTAGCGCAAACAAAATATCGTTCGGTTGTTTTATTTAATCGCTCAATTGCACAGAATGTACTGTTGATTGTTTTGGCCAGTATTTTTTTAGCTATTGTTTCTCAAGTGGCAATGCATTTGTGGTGGCCGGTTCCCGTTACGTTGCAAAGTGCCGCGGTTGTTTTTATGGGTATCACATTGGGATCTAAGCGTGCGGCGGCTGCAATTGCGCTATATTTGTTTGAAGGATTGATTGGCTTACCAGTTTTTGCAGGCGGATTATCGGGTTTACCAATTTTAATTGGACCTTCTGGTGGTTATTTATTTGGTTTTTTACCCAGCACATTTTTAGCGGGATTCTTGATGGAAAGGGGATTGGCTCGTAATATTTTTACCACATTTATCGTCGCATCATTAGCTACGATGATGATTTTTTGTTTCGGATTTTTGCATCTCAGCGCATTAACGGGGTCACAACAAGCGTATCAATTTGGTGTAAAACCATTTTTATTGATTGAGCTGATTAAATTAATTGTGGTAAGTTTTATTGCGCAGTTTGCTTGGAAAAAATAAAAAATTCCCCCGGGGGAGGAAAATGATTTCAGCAGTTAAAATAGGTTCTTTGATTCCAGCCTTTACGGGAAAAACAACGGATGGTGTTTTTGATTCAAAATCTTTGCGTGGAAAAAATTGGGTTATTTATTTTTACCCAAAAGATAGTACGCCAGGATGCACCATCGAATCAAAAGCATTTCGTGATCACTACCACGCGTTCCAATCTGAAAATACGGAGATTATTGGTGTTTCTCGTGACAACATTCAATCACATTGCAAATTTATTGATGCGCATGAATTAAATTTTCCATTAATCAGCGATGGAGATGAATCGATCTGCAAATTATTTAATGTGTTAAAAGAAAAAAGTTTGTTTGGAAAAAAATACACAGGCATTGAACGTAGCACTTTTCTAATCGATAAAAATGGAATTTTGCGAGACGAGTGGCGTGATGTGTCCCCGGTGGGGCACGTAAAAGAAGTGCTCAAAACGGTAAAAATGTTAACCATATGACGCTTGTAATCGACATTACTGGCATTTCAAAGGGAGATACGGATGGATTCATTTTTGGAGGCACTCACCAACGCGTCGAATCAACTGGTTGCGCATTTGCCGATTACAGTAGGTTTTATCGGAATTTTAGTGGGCGTGCAAATAATCAATGCGATGATGGGATATCGATTAAACGTATTGGGTATTTGGCCACGAAAACCGTTGGGTTGGATTGGCATCCCATTCTCGCCTTTTTTGCACGGAAATTTTACCCATTTGATTTTCAATGCAGTACCACTGTTTATTTTCTCTAATTTTATTTTATTGCAAGGTGAAATGGTTTTTTGGCACACATCCATTTTAATTATTTTATTATCTGGAATATTAACGTGGGCTCTCGGGCGCAACGGCGTTCATGTTGGCGCCAGCAGCTTAATCATGGGATATTTGGGTTTTATTTTAATTGGCATTTATCATAAACCCACCGTGTTGTCCGTCATTATTGGCGTGACCTGTTTATTTTATTTTAGTGGCATGCTTTCTAATTTGTTCCCATCAGAAGATAAGCGCGTTTCATGGGAAGGACATGTGTTTGGGTTTATTGCGGGCATCACAGTGGCATTCATATAAAACTATTTCCCAATTCCCAGATCAGCCCATCAGCATCAGCAGAACCTGCAGTCACCTTATGACAATTCGCCTTATTTTTTCTGCGTTTTAGCCTCGAATGAAAAATAATATTCCAATACGATGGCGCTTCACCTTTTCGTGAACCCATCGGGTAATGTTTTGAGCCACGACTTATTGTTCGTGGTTTTTTGCGTTTATGATTCATAAATTAGAACTCAATATAAAATATCCTGCCCACGGGAATTTTAATCAATCATCTTCTTTTTTGTAAAGTTTTATCTGTTTACCTGTCGGTGTAAATAACCAATCCCAATTGTAGCTGCCGCCTTTATCGTGATAACGATGCTGGTTAACAATTAAATCACTTTTATATGAAATTGAAATACCGTATTTTCACCATATATTTTTACTTTTTAAATTTTAATCTCGTTTCTATTAATTTATTTTTTGCTGATCTTGCTCTTTCTGTTAATTCAACGTCAATATATTTATCGGTAATTGCACCAGAGCTATGACCTGCATCATCACGTACATGTTCACGTGGTCTTGTTTTAACATCATCTGAAATGCCGGTATGACGCAGCCAATGCACTGTTGCTGAATATAAGTTCTGTGCTTCTTCAGGATTATTTTTACTTAACTCAAATGCTGCGTCATCAAAACATGTTTGAATCAAACGTCTGATCACGCGTTCATCGGTCATGGGTTTATTTATGTTGGTTGTATGTCCAATCAGTGGTGTTTTTTCATCAATTAAAGGGTAGGGTGATAATTTCAAATATTCAGTACGATAATGCTTCAATGCTTTTAACATTTCATTGCTTACGGCAATCTGGCGCGCTTTATTTCCTTTTCCAACCGTTTTAAACCACCAATTATTTTCTGCATCTTTAAAAAAATTACCCATCATTGGAGTCCAACGATTACTTGCTGTCAATTCTGAAACACGCAAATACATGCCATATAAACACGATAAAATAAAAACAGTACGTTCATATTTCACATCATTTTTTGCCTTTTCTTTTGCCATGCTCAATACAGTTTGCCATTGTTTGTCAGATAATCGTCTAATAACAGGTGTTGATGATTCTTGCATTAGAAATTTACTTTTCTGACGAATTAGCGCAACAGGATTGGCGTTTATCATTTCTTCTTGCAAACAGTAATTATAAAAGCTGCTTAAAATTGCAAACAGTGCCCTTAATGCTTTTTGAGAAAATGCATAGTCATCTTTTGTTGGTAGATTTCCATCTTTAAATTCTTTTTTATTAAGCGATGCTTCGAAAGGACGCCATTCACTATTTGAGATTTTTAATCCATCTTTAACTTTAAATCGCGCAACCACTTTTAATCCAATCCATTTTTTCGGCGGTTTTATGCAGAATTCAATAAAGCTTTCAATGTCTTCGCGTTTTAATCTTAAAATTGATTCTTCTTTTACAAACCAAGACCACTGAATTAGTCGTTCGATGTCACGGCGATAAGCACCAAACGTGGCTTCGCTACCACGATAACTGAATAAAAATTTCAGTGCGATTTCAAAATCCTTCACTGCGAATAAAGGTAAATTTATTTTTGATTGCGTAAAACACCGCTCGAGATATTTTTTTATTTGTTGGCGCGGATTATCAGCGTCATAAATTAATTTACAAAGAGCGACTGTTTCGGATAATGTGTCGAAAACGGGTATAGGTGTATAGTTTTTATTAAGCATACTGCTACCAAAAGATTGTTTTTATGATCGGAAAATTTGGACTGATTTATAAAACCCAATAATCAATCTTATTGGGTTTTTGAGGGCAACACAAGCATTATTTTGCACTCTATACTCTATATAAGTGCCTCAATTAATTTTGCACAAATAATATCATTTTTTGTGACCCCGCCCGCTTCATGCGTTGTGTATTGCACCACTACTTTGCTATAACTGACTGTCATATCGGGATGGTGTTTTTCTTGATGCGCAATCCAAGCCACTGCATTAACAAACGCCATGACTTGATAATATCCCTTAAAATCAAATGTTTTTTCAATTAATTTTTTTTTAGCGTCGTGCGTCCAATGAGATAATGATTTTAATTTGTCAACAATGTCATGATCCGATAATAATGGCATGCCGATATGGCAACTTTCACAATGTTCGTTCATATTATCTCCGATTTGCTGTGTAGTGTGTTATTGCAAAAAAGTATAGCAGTTTGCGATAAAACGACAACCGACTGCAACACAAAGAAATTACGCTGGTGGGTGTTAAACTCACATTCATGGTTCACTTCAAACACCATTACCATTTTCTAACAAATACTGAACCCACAAATTTGTCAAAATTTCCTGTGTTCTATTTTGCCCTAATCGCTCATCGATATTATTGATATCAACCAGTTCCATCGGTTGATGTTGCCACGAACAGGCATACACCGCTTTGGTACGCTTGCCCGTTACAGGATCAATTTGCCACTGCAAACACTGCGCGCAAACACCTTTTAACATGCATTGCATTGAGCCATAAACAGATGCGGTGAATTTTGTTTCCGGATTAATTAATTCACATAATGTAGTGCTGCGTGCATGTTGAATTGTTTTTAAAATGGATGATGAACCAATCACGGAAATCGTTTTAATTTCTTTTAAATTTATTTTTTGCATTTCATCAATGATTTTATTGCTTGTATCGCAAAAAGAAATATGGTCTGAAATTTGTTTAATACGATCCATTGCGATATGTTCGCTTGATTTAAGATTCGCAATAAAATAAATGGTGTGTCCCGCTGCTTTTAATGCGGACCCCACTGACAATAAATAAATTAATGCCATTACATTGCCGACAATTAAAATAGATTGTTTTTCTGTAGGAACAACAGTTTTAGCACCAGTCGGTCCCATCAATGCAATAGATTCCCCTGCTGTTAATCGTGATATTAATTTTGTGCTGCTACCTGATTCATAGATCATAAATGACAACTGATCCGATTTTTCAGCATTAAAAATACCAAGCGCTGAAATTGCCTCAGTTTGTAATTTTGTGTCATCGATTATTTCTGCGGTCGTTTCATAATTTTGAAGTCGATAAAATTGTCCGGGTTGAAATTGTTTTGCAGCGAGTGGTGCATGAACGATTAATTCAATAATATTGTTGGTATGACGCACAACTGACATTACTGTGGCACTCAATTGTAATTTTATATTATGTGAAAATGATGCGTAGTCACTCCCACTCCCACTTTTTAGCACTTCCATAATTTTCGGATAACCGCGTTTCGCAGAGGCAATCGCTTTCACCACACTGCCATGAAATATTGAATGCGTATCGCCTAAAAAGCTCACACGATGGTAATCTTGATGGTAACTCGTAAAAATACCACAGTTATCTATTTTAACATGTCCCGTGTTAGGTGTTTCTTGATTCGACAGATCATAACTTTGATACGCATCGTTATTTCGCACAAATGTTCCGCGATGTTCAAATTCGTACGCAATATTCGGTTTTGCGCCGGTTGCAATAAATAATGATTTTGCAGGCAGCATTTGTTCTTCGGTTGAATAAATCCAGTGACCTGATTCATCTTGAATGCGCCAACGACACACTAATGCATTTGTTGCGCCATACTCATCTAACACAACACTCGCGGGTTCCAACCCTTCTGCGTAATAAATTCCTTCTTCTAATGCTTTAATCACTTCTTCGTGATTGCGCTGATACGCCGGTGATTCTTGAATACTTTTGCGATATGCAACCGTCACACCACCCCACTCACGAATTAATTTATTTAATTGCGGTTTGCGATTTTCTTTTTTCGCACGCTCGCGCTCAGCAATTATTTTGTCAGCATGCAATAAAAATTCATCAAGAATAAGTAATGAATGTGTATCAAATTGCGCTCGCAGCGTTTCTTCACCTGAGTATGATTTTAAAATATGATAACGCTGATGTATTTTCTCTACTTGCGTGATGTAATACGCTTGTACTTCGGTTGCCGTATCAATACCCGTTAATCCACCACCGACAATAATGGATGGTAATTGCACTTGTAAATTCGTAATACTGGATTTTTTTGCCGAACCCGTTAATTGCAACGCCATTAAAAAATCATTCGCTTGACGCATGCCGGGCGCCAAACTATTGGGAATGTTTAATTCACGCGGTAATCCTGCGCCAACGGTAATGGCAACATGATCAAATCCCAATTCCCATGCATTTTCCACCGTTATTGTGCCGCCAAATCGCACATTACCAAATAATTGAAAATGTTGTCGACGCATTAAACTAATATAAATTAATTTGAGAAAATTTTTATCCCAGCGAACGGTAATACCATATTCAGCAACACCGCCAAATCCTGCTATGATGCGGTCATCAAGTGATTCTATAATCGAATTAAAATCATAAATGGGATTTGAAATTAAATTTTCTGGTAGTGGCTCTATTTTTAATCCATCAAAACCCACCACCGCGCAACCTTCCATTAATAAATGGTGTGCCAATGTAAATCCCGCGGGTCCCATTCCCATCACTGCAATCTTGCTATTATTATAGGGTTTTGGTGTGTATTGCGTTTGACGTAATGGATTCCAGCGAATCAATAAATCATAAATCTCCACACCCCACGGTAAATTCAACACATCGGTTAACACACGTGTTTCAATTTCAGGAATATTCACGGGATCTTGTTTTTGATAAATACACGCTTTCATACAATCATTACAAATACGATGACCCGTGACCGCACACATCGGATTATCAATCGTGATAATCGCAAGCGCGCCAATGCCATGACCTGATTTTTTCACCACATGCATTTCAGAAATTTTTTCTTCTAGAGGACAACCCGTTAAAATATCGCCGGCCGGATTTATTTTTAATCCCATTTCTGGATTATTTTTTTTAACCGGAAAACCTTTTGAGCAAAAATCCCCCTCGTTTTTATGGCAATACACACAGTAATGAATTTCATCCAACACTTCAGCTAAACTCATACGCGCATCTGTTAATGTAAATCCATCGCGTTCACGTCGAGTTTCTTTTGGTCCTTCAAAACGCGCGTAAGGATCATTTTCAACGGGCTCAATGGGAACTAAATTAGTATAATTTTTCTTTTTGATCGGATGAAAAATTTTTTCATTTTTTTTGAGAGACTCAAATAAGGTATCATAAGCACGTACACTGTCTCGCGATGCATCCACTTCAGCTTCAATGTTAAATAATGTTGCGATAAATTTTTCTAAAATCGGCGCGCAAGCAATAACGAGTTCACTGATTTGCGTATTCGATAATTGCCCATGACGATATTGCTGCAATTGTTCTGATAAATTTAAATCTGTTTTTTCAAGTGTTTTTAAAAAAGCGTTATCCAGTTTAGAAAGACCCTCAACAGTCAATAATTCCTGAAAGGTAAAATGGTTGAGTTGTAAGGATGTCATGATAGAATGCCATATATTATAAACGCACGGTATTGTATCAAATGGTCAAGATAGATAAACATTTTGTCAGTGAGATTGATAAAAAAATGGCGAAGTTTGACGCAACTCATGAAAAATCAGCTGCGCAACAAGCAGAATTTGAAAAATATCAGCGTATTTATAAAATGCGAGATGTACCGATGGAATGTACGGGGCAAAGCGATATTTGGAAATGATTGGCGCTCACGCTTCCGCGTGAGCTACTGTGTAAACAGCTTCTGCAGTTCACCGCTTTCATACAAATCACTCACAATATCGCATCCGCCGATAAATTCACCGCGAATATACAGTTGCGGAATCGTGGGCCAATTCGCATACTCTTTAATACCTTGACGAATATCCGGATCAGCCAATACATTCACATCGTTAAAATCAACATGGCAGGCTTTTAAAATCTGCACCACTTTCCCTGAAAATCCGCACTGTGGAAAATCAGCCGTGCCTTTCATAAATAACACCACTTTGTTTTCTGAAATGATTTTTTTAATTTCATCGATTGCGGTCATGTATTTCTCCAAACAAATTGAAATTGGCGGCCAGTGTAATATAATTCGTTATTTTAAGGAATTAAAATATGACATTCGTTGTCTTGGATAACTGTATTAAATGTAAATATACGGACTGCGTGGAAGTTTGCCCAGTCGACTGTTTTCGCGAAGGCGCGAATATGTTGGTCATTGATCCAGATGAATGCATTGATTGTAATTTGTGTGTGCCAGAATGCCCTATTGATGCCATTGTTGCTGAAGATGATTTACCTGAAGATAAAAAGGAATTTTTAGACCTCAATAAACGCTTATCAAAAAAATGGCCGATGATTACCGCCATGAAGCCTGCCCCACTTGATGCTGAAAAATGGAAAAATATTCCCAACAAGCTTGAGTATTTAGAAGAATAAATAGTTAAGATTTGTTTAAGGATACTATGCTAATCTTATCTTATTCAATAAAGATAGTTTGTTATTTAACACTATGAATTAATTAGATTTTTGTTGTATTTGATTTCTGTCCTATAATGAAGTGAATCAATCAGTTCTTGAAAGGGGTTGTGTATGGCTAATATAGCTAACAAAGAAGTTAAAGATAACCTTGGGTTGGCAAAATATCTAGCAGCGCATTGTCATGCACAATTTCAAGATCTTTGGGATATGTATGAAGCATTGATAGACCAAAAAAAAGCAGCATTGCGTGATCATGGCGCACTCAGCGTTAGAGCTGCTAATTTTGAAGAAGGAAGTCAAGAAAAAAAAGAGAATCAAGCAAAAATTGACTCGCTTTCAAATACAATCAAAGATGCTGACAAAAATATAAAAGAACTTGAGTCATCGCTACGGAATTATTCACGGCATTTTAGTGAATTAACAAACCCATCTATTGCTTTGTTAAAAACAGAGTGCGATAAAAAAGACAACACGTTAATAAAAAAAGAATTACCCCTTTCTAAATCGATTACTTACACCATAGACCCTGAATCCTATAGTAAGAAATCAGCAGAAATTATTGACATAGATGATCAAACCCAAAAACTCGATATTATGAAAAAACCGATAAAGAAGTCAGCCTTTTTTCATAGTGTTGTCTGCCGCGCGTGGGATTTTGTTGAAAAAAATAAAAAAATTGTAGCAGCGGTTGCTGCACTGACTACCATTTTGCTTGCTGCACCACAAGCGTTGCTTGCTCTTGTGGCGGCAAGTGCTGTTGCTCTAACGGTTGGAGCTGCAGCTGCAACAGCGCTTATCTACAAAAGAAGCAAGGATGAAGGGAAATCATTTACGGAAACTGCCAAGACAGTATTTAAGGAGTGGCGAGAAAAGATCCAGGATATGACACCAGAAATAGAAGAAAAATTTGAGAAATGGTTGAAGAAGGTTGATCTGACTAAGTCGTCTAGGACGGCAGGACATAGGATGTCGGCTATCGTGGCGAAGGGTAAGGAAAATGTGTCTGGGCGTGCAAGTGTGTTAAAAGGAAAAACTTCTGATGCTACCACTACGGAGGGAGAGGAATTAAAAGAAATCAGGCATGGGAAGTAAATAATAATAAATACTTTAAAATCAATCTATTGCGTTATATATATTATCTAACACATTGATATATAACACAACACTAACAAAATCCACTTTATTTCTCTTTAGACACTTGCTTTCATAAAAGCTTTATTGTACAGTTGTTGCACATTACGGATTTGTATTTTGGAGACAGGAGTTTTCACTTAAAAAACGCAGTATTAGCGTTACATTTTAATGAGGTTAATCATGTTGAAGATGTCTACTGTCGAAGCAAGAGAAAATTTTTCTGAAATGATCAACAAAGCTGCTTATGGCAATCAACGCGTTGTGTTGACTCGTCGTGGCAAACCATTGGTTGCTGTGGTATCACTTCAAGAATTGGATGGCATTCACGCTGACAATACTCAAGCAAACTCTGAAGAATAATCCTGATGATCTGAACTTACGTCATCAACATTTGCGTAAGTTCAGCTCTGAATCATGCAGCACCAATAACAAGATATTCGTCAATAGTGGAATTCCAATACACAAAACCACAAAATCATACACCACATCTAAATAATAAATAGGTACAAAATATTCACGAAGTACCAGTCCTTTTGAAATAAATGAAATAAGCAAAAGACTAAAAAAAAATAAAACTATAACGCCCGTTATATTTTTTTCAGATAAAAGAGCGCTTCGAAGAAAAGATTTAAAAATCCCGCATTGTTGAATAACAACCAATGGCACGCTCAAAATAAACATAAACACATAAACCAAGCTGATAATCGTTAATATAAAAAGCATAACGCCGTGAATCGCAGATGGCGCAGGGAATAATTGATGAAGTCCTTTATGCGCTAACTCAATCAAACCATAAAATCCAATGCACCCTACGATAAAAAAAACAGTTGTTATAAAAATACGTGGCGTATTTTTTACTGTATCGACAAAAATTTTTAGAAACGAACCTACTGTTTCTGAAAACGCACGATGCGCTGACAATATGATCGCCGATAAAAGAAAAATAATAATTGCTACCGTAACTGTATTGGTAATAACGTTAGGCAAACCCGTTTTATACACTACCTCGAAAGCAGCGCAGAATTGCTTTACTAAAACGATTAAAAAAATAAAGGGTGCCGCTTGTTTTAGGGTCACCAGATAAAAACGAAATGCTATTTTTGTTAAATTTGAAAAACCAAGCGCACGCTCTGGATAGTAACTCATAAGTTCCCTCTTCTGGTAGATCCCTTTTTTAATCCAAATGCAGATTATCAGAAAGCAATTTTTGCCACCCAGCTTGATGCGGTTTAAAACGATCACCAAAACGTTTGGCAAACTCATCTAATCGTGCAACAACGGTTTTGATGCCGCGTGTCCGAGCATATTGAATTGGGCCACCCAAAAACGGTGCAAATCCCGTGCCAAAAATCATGCCCGCATCTAATAAATCTGAATCAGCCACCACTTTTTCCGATAAACAAGCAACCGCTTCATTCAGCATACGAAAAATCATTCTATCAGAAATATCCGAAGGGATCGAAGTCGGATCCACTTTCTTAACGTTGATTGGCTTACCTTTATGGTAACGATAAAATCCCTCGCCCGATTTTACACCCAAATGACCGGCGCTCACCATTGTTCGAAGACGCTCAGGCATGGTTACATCAAAATATTGCGATAAATTTTGCGCCACAGACAAACAAATATCTAACCCAACTTTATCTGCCAACGTGATGGGACCCATTGGCATGCCAAATCGTACTGCTGCTTGATCGATGACAGCAGCTGGAATGCCTTCTTCGAGCATCGTCATGGCTTCCATCAAATAGGGCATCAAAACGCGATTCACCAAAAATCCAGGTCGACTGGCAACTGGTAATGGCAACCGACTAATTTGACCAACGAAGGCAGCCGCCTGAAATGCCGTTTCATCTGCTGTGTGTTCACCAAAAACAATTTCAACCAATGGCATTTTATCGACTGGATTAAAAAAGTGAATACCCACCAAACGATTCGGATTGCGAAGTGCTGTTGCAATTTCTTCTAATGGAATGCTGGATGTGTTAGTTGCTAAAATCGCATTGGGTTTTGCTTTGGATTCTGCATTGGTAAAAATAGCTTGTTTTACCGATAAATTTTCAAATACCGCTTCAATGATCACGTCAGCACGCGCAAGTCCACTCCCTTCCTGATCCGCTTGAAGGCGATCCATTGCTGCTTGAATCAAGCGCGGCACTTTTAATTTACCATCAAATAATTGATAAGCACGCTGAATGGCGGGCGCTATTTTTTCAGGAGATTGATCTTGCAACGTTACCTTAAATCCTTGTAATGCACACCACGCAGCAATATCACCACCCATAATTCCTGCGCCAATCACATGCACCCACTTTGCTTTGAATGGTATTTGTTTTGCTATACCCTTCATTTTTTCTTGCAAAAAGAAAATGCGAACCAAATTGCGTGCGGTTTCAGTAATCATCAATTCTGCAATGGAATTGGCTTCATTCACCATCGCATTTCCTTTTGCGCCTTCTTTAATCCAATTGCGAACAACAGCAAAAGGCGCTGGATAATGTTTTTTATTCACTTTTTTAGCGCTCAAATTTTTATAAAATAATTTTCCCAGTAAGGGACGAATAAAAGAAATAGCGCAGATTTTCGCAAGAAAATGAGGTGAATGTGGTTTGGGTTGCGCCAGAATGATTGATCTTGCAGCGCGTTCTAACATGCGTTCTGGCACTGCGCAATCCACAATGCCTAATTTCGCGCATTTTTTTGCATGATAAGCAGCGCCCGGCAAAATCATTTTCATCGATTCAATCACGCCAATTAAATTGGGCAAACGAACCGTTCCACCCCACCCCGGATGAATGCCCAATTTAATTTCTGGCAAACCAATTTTGGTATCATCCGTATCTGCTGCAACACGATAACGACAAGCCAACGCTAATTCTAATCCACCACCCAGGCAAAATCCTTTAATCATTGCCAGTGTTGGCATTGGCAGTGCTGCTAATTTATCTAACACCAATTGTGCTTGACGAATTAATTCGAAAGCCTCTTTTTTTGTTTTAAGGTGTGTGAATTGCGAAATATCTGCGCCAGCGATAAAACCCTTCTTTTTACCAGATAAAATCACAACGCCGGCTAATTTACAAACGGCAATATCATCTAAAATAATATTTAATTCATCAAACACATCACGACTTAATGAATTGACAGACACATTTGCACGATCAACGGCGAGCCAGAGAATGTTGTTTGTGTCGGTATGTAATTTGAAATTATTAAATTGTTTTTTCATAGATATAGAGTCTTTCACACTACCTCCAATAGTATTGCGCCACCTTGTCCGCCGCCAATACACAACGTTGCGATGCCACGTTTTGCTTTCTCACGTTTTAATGTATTGAGTACATGTAATGCAATGCGCGCACCGGATGCACCAACCGGATGACCTACTGCAATGGCACCACCATCGACATTTAATTTTGATTTATCGATTAAACCAAGCGCATTGGATAAATTTAATTTTTCGCGACAAAATTTTTCAGACGCCAATGCTTTGACACAGGCAATCACTTGTGCTGCAAATGCTTCGTTAATTTCCCAATAATCAATATCCGATAAATTTAATTTATTTTTTTGCAACAATTGCGCAGAAGAATAAACAGGGCCTAATCCCATTTCTTGCGGTTCTAATGCAGCCCATTGCGTATCAACAATTTTTCCAAGTACAGGTAAACGATATTTTGCAATCGCCTCTTCACTTGCCAAAATTAATAATGCTGCACCATCGGTGACTTGCGAACTATTTCCAGCGGTCACCATGCCATACGGTTTATCAAAAACGGGTTTTAATTTGCCGAGTTTTTCAGGTGTGGTGTCTTTACGAACCCCTTCATCAAAATGGTAAAATTTTCCACGTGAATCATATATCGTTGCAATTTCAGCAAGATGATGTCGTTCTTGCGCCAATGATGCTTTCAATTGACTGTCTGCAGCAAATTCATCCATGTCTGCACGCGTAATTCCAAATTGATAAGCTAATAATTCGGCGGTTTGACCCATGTTCATACCACAGAGTGGATCCGACAATCCGCGTAATAATGCAATAATCGGCGTTAAAAATCCGATACGAAATTGCATCAGCGTTTTTGTTTTTTGTCCAAATGATTTTGCTGAATTAAAACGACCCAACCAATTGACCATACTGGGTTTAAATAAAAGTGGTGCGCGACTCATCGCTTCGGTGCCACCCGCTAACACTAAATTCGCACGCCCCGTTGCAATATCTTTGACAGCGCAATCCAATGATTGCAAACCCGATGCGCAATTGCGCTGCACGGTCCATGCAGGCACATGATTTCCACAACCCAAACGTAATGCAACCACGCGCGCAATATTCGCTTCATCTTCACTGGGCATCATGCAACCCAATATCACTTCATCAATGTCTGTTGCTGAAAATGATTGTCGCGCTAATAAGGTTCGACCAACATTTACCGCTAAATCACTCGCTGAAAACAAACCACGTTCTATTTTTGCTTTAAGAAACGGGGTGCGTGCACCATCAACAATGTAAACGGGACGCAAAGAATTAAATGACGACATGTTGATTTCCCTATTTATCCGTATCCAAAAAATGATGCATAATCTTTTCAGATCTGAATAGAGAATGCAATAATAGTTATCAGTTTACTGATATCTATTCTTCAAATACGCAAACATCGTTCTCACTGCAAACACTTCGCCACCCTGCGGCCTGCCCGGCTTGGCTTTGAAATTCCATGCAGCCACATCTACATGCGCCCATTTTATTTCAGGTGTCACAAAAGACTGTAAAAATAGGGCTGCGGTGATTGATCCACCATACGGAGAATCTACCGCATTTACCAGGTCAGCGATTTCACTTTTTAATTTTTCACGATAACTTTGTGCCAGCGGCATTTGCCAAATCGGATCATGCACATCACGCGATGCTTTTAATAGATCATCCGCAAATGATTGTGGTTGCGCATACAATGCAGATAAATCTTCACCGAGCGCTACACGTGCAGCACCCGTTAATGTTGCAAAATCAATAACGATTTCTGGATTATCACTGCACGCTTCCGTTAATAAATCACACAACACCACACGCCCTTCTGCATCGGTATTGGTGATTTCAACCGTTTTTCCAGAACGCGTTTTAATAATATCGCCTGGACGATAACTATTTCCTGAGACAGAATTTTCTACTGCACCAATGAGTAATCGCAATTGTACGGGTAATTCCGATGACATAATTAACTGTGCGAGCGATAACATCATTGCAGCCCCTGACATATCTTTTTTCATCAGCAACATGCCAGAGGCTGTTTTTAAATCTAATCCACCGCTATCAAAACACACGCCCTTTCCCACCAAGGTAATTTTTGGTGCATTTTTTTTAGTGTTTTTACTGCTCCACCGCAAATCAATCACGCGCGGTTCGCGCACACTCGCACGACCCACCGCATGAATTGCCGGATAATTTTCAACAATTAATTTATCACCCTTGATTACATTTATTTTTGCTGAGAATTTTTTTGAAATGGTTTTTACTGCATTTTCTAATTGGTCAGGACCCATGTCTTCTGCGGGTGTGTTAATTAAATCGCGTGACAAATAAATTGCATCAAGACAAATGGTTAATGCTTTTTCATCAATTGATTTCGGTAAAAATAATTTTGCAACACGGGGTTGTTCTGCTTTGTATTTTGAAAATTGATAAAAACCCAAACCCCAACCCAACGCTGCTCTTTGTCTCTGTTGTGCTGTTTTCAAAACACCGTTGTCTTCAATTTGATAATTTCCTTGCGGTAATTTCGCAGGAAGCGCGCCAAAGGCAAGATAATCATCGGCATGTTGAACACCCACTAAAACACTTTGTAATGTTCCATCGATGTTGGGAATCAAACAAAACGCGCCTGATTCTGCTGAAAATAGTGATGATGATATCCACTGTTGCACCTGCTTTGATTGCATCGCAATCCATTGTGGCAATTGGTCGGTCGTTGTTGGAAAAATAGAAATTAACTTTTTATTGTCTTGTGTGAAGGCAGCGTGCATGATTCAATTCCTCGTGGTAGAATTCGTGCCAAAATAATCACACAAAAAAAATGATGACACAACACACATTGCAAAAAGTTTACATTAAAACGCATGGTTGTCAGATGAATGAATACGATTCACAAAAAATGCGTGACGTATTACATGATGCCTATGGTGTGACTGAAACGGACGATCCGACTGAAGCGGATATTATTTTATTTAATACCTGTTCCGTGCGTGAAAAAGCGCAAGAAAAAGTATTTTCCGACTTGGGTCGTGTGCGTGAAATCAAAGAGCGCAAACCGCATTTGATTATTGGTGTTGGTGGTTGCGTTGCCAGTCAAGAAGGTGAGGCGATTGCAAAGCGTGCACCTTATGTTGATGTGGTATTTGGTCCGCAAACATTACACCGCTTACCCGAACTCATCGACAGTGCCATAAAAACCCGAAAAACAGCGGTTGATATTCGTTTTCCTGAAATTGAAAAATTTGATTATTTGCCAGAACCTAAAGCCAATGGTTCCACTGCATTTGTTTCTATTATGGAAGGTTGTAACAAATACTGTAGCTTTTGTGTTGTGCCTTACACGCGTGGTACAGAGATCAGTCGCCCATTTGATTCTGTTATCACTGAAATTGTCAAACTCACCGAGCAAGGTGTGCGTGAAATTAATTTGCTCGGACAAAATGTCAATGATTATCGCGGTATCATGCATGATGGCACGATTGCTGATTTAGCATTATTAATTCGTTATGTGGCTGCCATTGATGGTGTCAAACGAATTCGTTTTACCACGTCACACCCTGCTGCTTTTTCACAAAACTTAATTGATGTGTTTGCAGATGAACCCAAATTGGTCAATCATCTACATTTACCGGTGCAAAGTGGATCGGATCGCATTTTAGCAGCGATGAAACGAAATTACACAGTATTAGAATATAAATCAAAAATTCGTGCGCTGCGAAAAGTGCGTCCGAGTATTTCCATTTCATCTGATTTTATTATTGGATTTCCGGGTGAAACAGAAAAAGATTTTGAAGACACAATGAATTTAGTTGCAGAAATTGGATTTGATTTTTCATTTAGTTTTATTTACAGCAGGCGACCCGGCACACCCGCAGCATCATTACTCGATGAAACTCCAATAGCAGTAAAAAAAGAACGTTTGGCGATTTTACAAAATCGCATCGATCAACACACGGCAGAAATGAGTCGCTGTCTAATTGGAACTGATCAAAAAATTTTAGTAGCGCATTCTGCTACAAAAAGTCCAAATGAAATGGCAGGTCGCACGGAATGCAATCGCATGGTGAATTTCAAAACAGTATCAGGTCAGTATGAGCCAAACTTGATTGGAGAAATTATTTCGGTGAGAATAGCAGGAGCCAATCGGAATTTTTTGTCGGGTAAGCAAGAGACAGTTTGATTAACTTACACTGAAGTATAAGGAAATTATCATTGAAAAAAACAGATTCGATAAAACACATTGAACTCATTCCAGCAGACAACTCACGTTTAGCCATCTTATCCGGACAACTCGATGAAAATTTACACCTGATTGAAAGACATTTGGGTGTTGAAATTATTAATCGTGGTAATAATTTTGATGTAATTGGAAAACCAACGTCTGTCGATAAAGCATGCGACATGCTACTGTCACTTTACGAAGAAACAAAACAAGTTTCGTCCATTGGTCGTCAACAACTGCAATTAAAATTAAAAGCCATTGAAGCAACACATGATGTGCGCGCAGAAGATGCAAAACAAAAATTTGCTGATGCAACACTGCGTTTAAAAACCATGACTATGGAACCGCGCACATTAAATCAATGTCACTTAGTCAATGCAATTCGCAAAAATGATATTTGTTTTGGTGTGGGTCCTTCAGGAACCGGTAAAACATTTTTGGCTGTGGCTTGTGCTGTTGCTGCATTAGAGGCCGATGAGGTATCACGCATTGTGTTGGTGCGACCCGCTGTCGAAGCAGGTGAAAGCCTGGGGTTTTTGCCGGGCGATTTAGCACAAAAAATTGATCCTTATTTAAAACCATTGTATGACGCATTGTATGAAACGATGGGTATCACCACGGTTGCAAAATTAATCTCACAAGGTGTTATTGAAATTGCGCCATTGGCATTTATGCGCGGACGCACGCTAAATGATTCATTTATTATTTTAGATGAAGGTCAAAACTCCACGCGCGATCAAATGAAAATGTTTTTAACGCGCATTGGTTTTGGATCAAAAGCGGTTATCACCGGTGATATCACGCAAGTCGATTTACCGAAACCGTCACTGTCTGGTCTTCGTCATGCCATTGCCTTGCTTCGCAAAATTGATGGTATTCAATTTACTTTTTTTTCTTCCGTTGATGTTGTTCGACATGCACTAGTACAACAAATAATTGAAGCTTATGAACAACCTTCAGAAGCACGCGCATAGTGTAAGTGTGAATAAATGATTAAAGTAATTTTACTAAAAAAACTCACCCTAAAAAAACCTCCATCACAAAAAAAATTTCAAACATGGGTTGATCAAGTTACCAAAACTATTCCTGAAAAAATACCTAAAAATTGTCGTGAAATTGGCATTGCTATTATCGATAAAAAAACGAGCGCTGCATTAAATAAAACTTATCGTCATAAAATCGGTGCGACCAATGTATTGTCTTTTCCATATCAAGCAATACCGGGCATTGATTCGGAAACACTCGGTGATCTAGCGATTTGCGCAGAATTAGTAGAGCGAGAATTACAGTGGGCACATTTAACAGTGCATGGTGTGTTACATTTATTGGGTTATGATCATATTGAAGAAAATGATGCTAATATAATGGAAGCATTGGAAATAACGATACTAGATAAATTGGGGTTTGAGAATCCGTATAAAACAGTGTGAGTGGGAAAAAAATAATATGTCAGATACAGAACAACACAACTGGTTCGAAAAATTAAGCCATTTTTTATCACGTGAACCGCATAGCCAAGCACAACTTATTGAAATTTTGCGCGATGCGCATCATCGCGAATTAATTGATCGCGATGCGCTACAGATGATTGAAGGTGTGTTAGCGGTATCCGATAAAAAAGTACGCGATGTCATGATTCCTCGTCCGCAAATGGTTGTGGTTGAAGCCGATGCGCAACCCATAGAAATTTTACCCATGATTATTCAATCGCAACATTCACGTTTTCCAGTGATAGAAGATAATCGCGATAAAGTGCTGGGAATTTTGTTGGCAAAAGATTTATTGCCTTTTGCTGAAAAAATAAACGCGGTGCGTCCCACTATTCGCACATTGATTCGACCTGCCACATTTATTCCAGAAAGCAAGCCACTGGATGTGCTATTAAAAGAATTTCGTGCGAATCGAAATCATATGGCGATCGTGGTTGATGAATACGGTAGTGTCGCAGGACTGGTGACGATTGAAGATGTGTTAGAGGAAATCGTGGGCGATATTAATGACGAATATGATATTGACGAAAAAGAATCTTCCATAAAAGAAATTGAAAAAAATAGTTATGCGGTTAACGCACTCACATCTATTCGTGAATTCAATCATTATTTTAAAACGAATTTGAGTGACGCTGATTGTGATACGATTGGTGGCTATGTTGTGCAACAATTTGGACATCTCCCTAAGCGAAATGAATCCGTTCAACTGCCCGGATTTGAGGCAGTAGTCATTAAAGCAACACGACGTGGCATTCAACAACTTCAATTTAAAAAAAAATAAGTGGGAGTGGGGGTGGGAGAAAAAAGTAAAGCGCTGCTTTCTCTTCTTTCTGGCGCGCTATTAACATTGGCGTTTGCGCCTTTTCAAATTTATGCTGTCGCATTTATTATTCCTGCTGTTTTATTATATTGCTGGTTAAAATCTTCCGCTAAAAAAGCATTTTGGTTGGGTTGGTTATTTGGCGTTGGATTTTTTGGAACCGGTGCGTCGTGGATTTATATCAGCATTCATCAATTTGGTAATGCAACCGCATTATTAGCCGCATTGATTACTTCGTTTTTTGTGATAGGAATGGGCTCTTATTTCGCGATTTTTGGGCTTGTTTTTCGGTATTTTTTTTCACGCTGCTCCGATATAAAAAATGGTTTACTGGTTTTTCCTATATTGTGGGTTATTTTTGAATTGTTACGCAGTTTTTTATTGACTGGTTTTCCTTGGCTTCTGTTAGGTTATACACAACTCACCACACCTCTTTCTGGTTTTGCGCCCATTATTGGTGTGTATGGATTATCATTACTGACCACTGTGATGAGTGGCGCCATTGTGTTGGTGTGCACGCGACAACAACGCATCACACAATTAATCTCTCTGAGTTGTATTTTTGCATTCATTGGCAGCGGATGGTTACTCAAAGGTCATGCTTGGACAAAACCCATTGGCAATCCAATCACAGCCAGTTTAATTCAAGGTAATATTCCGCAAACACTTAAATGGAATGCATCCTATTTTATGCAAAATATTACTGTTTATAAGCATCTCACGTTCGAGCATTTTTCCAGTCAATTAATTGTTTGGCCTGAAGGTGCTTTTCCAGTGTATGCACAAGAGGCGACATGGTTTATTCAACAATTGAATGCGCTCGCGAAAAAAAATCACAGTAATATTATTTTTGGCGTACCCATTTTAAATAAAAAAACCAATCAGTATTACAATGGATTATTATTAATTGGAGAAAACCAAGGAGAGTATCGCAAACGAAAATTAGTGCCCTTTGGTGAATATATTCCACTGCAAACTATTTTTTCGCGCGCGATGCATTATTTTAAAATTCCGATGTCCGGTTTTTCGAGTGGGCCAGAAAAACAACCTGATCTTAAAATAAATAATATTCGTGTAGCCCCTTTTATTTGTTATGAAATTGCGTTTCCGTTTGAAGTATTGCAGTCAGCAAAAAAAAGTGAGTTGTTATTAACATTATCAGATGACAGTTGGTTTGGCCGATCCATTGCGTTAGCGCAGCATTTACAAATGGCGCAAATGCGCTCGTTGGAAACAGGACGATATCAATTACTCAGTACCAATACTGGCATTACTGCGTTTATTTCTCCTTTCGGAAAAATAATACAAAGCGCACCTATTGATCGACGCGTCGTATTAACACAAGCCGTGCAACCGATGGAGGGGGAAACGCCGTTGATGAAATGGCTTTAAAACCGCATCGGATCCATTTTGTTATCTATTACATTTTCCGACGCGCTCGTCGGGCTCTGATGATAACTTGCTGTCATTGATTTGCTTGATTTCAGCGATGAATTATCCGGAATATCTTTTTTCAAAAATACTTTATCCGCATCCACCACCATTCCTTCATGTGCCGCACGTCCTTTTTGTCCAACCCCTACAAAAGTAGTGTAACTGGTTGCTTCACTATGTGACATAAATCGAGCGTGAACAAAATCGGCACCACTTTTTTTTGCAATGCCCATTAATGCGATAAACTGTTGCATTAGTTGTGCGATACTCGCAGGAATTTTCGATTTATCGAGAAATTGTTTAAATATATTTTTCTCAATTAACACTCCCTCTCTAACAACATGCACACTGGCATCCTCTTTATTAACGTCGATTTTTCCATTTTCAATTTCACTTTTGAGCCATTGATAAAATGCTTCTGCATCTTTGGTTGCAGCGGGCTCATGCATTTCTACTGCAGCACCTTCTAGTGAATTCAAAATAGCTAGAATATCATCGCGTTTAATAATGCCTAAAATCCACGTAATTTCCTTTGAGCCAATTTCTTCCTGGCTGAGCAACGCGCTCAGCCAATCTGCAAATAAAATTAAATCACTCGATAACCATAAAAACGCATCGCGCGTTAATAATTGTCGCGCCAATAAAGGCGTCACTTCTGATTCGATTCTGAGATAAAAAGCAGCGATGGGATACATTTTATAAAATTTACTTTGTCGCAATAAAGACCCCGAAAATGGGTTCCAATCATCGATGTACTCACCCTCTTCATCCACCATGACAATGCGTTGGTTGCTGATCACGCGACCCACGTCTTTTAACAATGCTGCAGAAAACACGGCAAATTTGATTAGCGGCGTTGTTTGATTTTTTCGTAATTGACAATAACGCTGAAAAACAGCCACTGCGCGCGCCAAACTATAATTCAGTAAACTACCCAAAATACCATTTGTTTTATGCGGTAACACCTGCACAAATTCCATAAAGTGATGAATTAAATCGCCATACGTACGATCGTAATCGTCGGAAGGCATTTCTGCTAAGTCACGAATTTGACGTAGCAATCCTTTGTGTCGCGCACCAAACGTCAATTCTTCTGCGGTTAAAACAGGTAGTACATATCCTTCTTGATAGGTATGTAATTTGGGGTGTGATCCCACGCCCGAAGCGCCTTTGATAAACATAGTAATATCCTATCGTAAGCCCAAAATTATAACATTCTCTCGGCACATATTCCATTTGACAGAACAACCGAGATTACTCACACTCACACATTGATAACTGATAACTGATAACTTAACTATGCATACCGACTATAACCCCATTGAAATTGAGACAGTAGCGCAATCTGAGTGGGAACGATCAGATGCTTTTTTAGCGAAAGAAGGTAGTACTCGCGAAAAATTTTATTGCTTATCCATGCTGCCTTATCCCAGCGGTGAATTGCATATGGGTCACACGCGTAATTATACAATTGGCGATGTGATTGCACGTTACCAACGCATGAATGGCAAAAATGTTTTGCAGCCGATGGGTTGGGATGCGTTTGGTTTACCTGCTGAAAATGCAGCCATTCAACGCAAATTAGCGCCGAGCGAATGGACGCGAAATAATATTACCAAAATGCGCGGACAATTGAAAAAAATGGGATTCGCAATTGATTGGAGCCGCGAAATAGCAACGTGTGACAGGGAATATTATCGTTGGGAGCAATGGTTATTTATTCAATTATTCAAAAAAGGACTGGCTTACAAGAAAAAATCACTCGTGAATTGGGATCCAGTGGATCAAACTGTTTTAGCGAATGAACAAGTGATTGATGGCAAAGGGTGGCGATCAGGCGCACCCATTGAACGTCGCGAAATTTCACAATGGTTTTTAAAAATCACGAATTATGCAGAAGAATTATTAACTGCTTTGGACCAATTAACCGGATGGCCACAACCCGTCACGCAAATGCAGCGCAACTGGATTGGAAAATCGGAAGGGGTTGAAATTGATTTTGCTGTAGTCAATTTAAGTTCACCTTTAACCATTTACACTACTCGTGCAGATACTTTATTTGGCGTAACGTATTTGGGTATCTCCATTGAACATCCACTTACACAATGGGCCGCAGAAAAAAATCCTGAATTACAATCTTTTTTGGCGCAAAATAAAAAATCAGGTGTGTCTGAAGCAGACATTGCTACTCAAGAAAAACGCGGCATGGAAACAGGATTATTTGCCATTCATCCGATCACACAAAAACCCATTCCCATTTGGGTGACGAATTTTGTATTAATGGATTATGGTTCCGGTGCAGTGATGGCTGTGCCAGCGCACGACGAACGCGATCATGCATTTGCAAAAAAATATCATCTCGACATTCAGCCAGTAATAAAAGCACCTGAATCATGGGATTTTAATAAAGCCGCTTATACGGATTATGGTGTGTTATTGAATTCAGGTGATTTTGATAATTTAGATGGGTTAGCTGCAGTAACAACCATTCAAAATTATCTCGTCAATAAAAAGATCGGGAAAATCCGCGTAAACTATCGGTTACGCGATTGGGGAATTTCACGTCAACGCTATTGGGGCACACCCATTCCAATGATCCACTGTGATCAGTGTGGTGACGTACCCGTCAACGAAAATGATTTACCCGTAATCTTACCAGAAAATTTAATTCCAACAGGCGCGGGTTCACCATTGACATCTTGCAAAACATTTTACCAAACCACCTGCCCTACTTGCGGCAAAAATGCAAAACGCGAAACAGATACGATGGATACCTTTATGGAATCATCGTGGTACTACATGCGTTACTGCTCTTACAACCAAGATAAAAAAATGCTAGATGAACGTGCAAATTATTGGACACCGGTCGATCAATATGTTGGTGGTGTCGAACATGCTGTGCTGCATTTGTTGTACGCGCGTTTTATGCATAAAGTACTGCGTGATTTAAAAATAGTAAATTCAAATGAGCCATTTAAAAAATTATTAACGCAAGGTATGGTATTAAAAGACGGCGCCAAAATGTCAAAATCAAAAGGCAATGTGGTTGCACTCGAATCGTTTGTTGAAAAATACGGTGCTGATACCGCGCGCTTATTCATGCTATTTGCAGCACCACCTGAATTATCGCTGGAATGGTCTGATGCAGGCGTTGAAGGATCTTATCGATTTTTAAAAAAATTGTGGAAGTTCGCAGCGCAATGTCAGCCCGGCATTGCAAAACGTACAGATGTTTCTGATTCACACTTTGTTGATGCGAAATTGCAAACAGCATTACGTGAAATGCATCACATTTTACAACAAGCCGATCAAGATATGGAACGTCAGCAATTCAATACAGTTGTTTCGGCCAGTATGAAATTACTGAATTTGTTGCAAACCATTCAACCTGATTCCGAGATGAATTTACAATTCTTGCATTCGGGTTTTTCCATTTTGCTTCGCATGCTCGCACCGATTGTGCCACACATTACTGATCGTCTTTGGCAAGAATTACATTTTGGAAAAAATATTATGGAGGCAACGTGGCCTCATGCGAATGTCGCTTTGCTACAATCCAGCCACTATGAAATGATCATTCAAGTGAATGGTAAATTGCGCGGTAAAATAACTGCAACACCGAATGATAATGAAGACACCTTAAAATCCAATGCGTTGTTATTAGAAAATGTGCGATCTATTATTCAAAATAAAAAAATTCAACGCATTGTCATTATTCCTAATCGTTTAATTAATATTGTTGTGTAACCATGAAATCTATTTTTACTCTCATTATATTATTCATTGGCTTTTTGCTCTCAAGCTGCTCATTTCATTTGCGCAACGCACAATCGTTTTCACCTGAATTGAATAACTTGTATTTTAACAGTGACAAGCCTTTTAATGTGGTGTCTACTCAATTGCGTTCGTTATTAGAATCAAATCAACTTCATCTTGCGAAAAAAGAATCAGATGCGCGTTTCTCACTGGTTATTTCTGATGATGTTTTTTCGTATAGTCGTCCTGATGTGGTTAACGCTAGCTTACCCACGACGATGAATTTTATACAGACAGCAACAGCAACCATTGAAGATAATCTCACGCACAAAACGATTATTTCGCAAACTTTCTCAACAACACAATCGTTAACGCTGAATGCAAATCAAATTTACACCGCTGATTCGAATGATTTCATGAAGCGGGAATTAACACGAAACATGGTATCATTAATTTATTATTGGCTTATTTCAACCAATACAAAAGAAGCAGTTCATCATGCGATCAGGACAAAAAGAATTAAAAAAACTGTATCTCATCAGCGGTGATGAGCCTCTGCTCGTTCAAGAGGCGCGAGACGCTATTTTTATCGCCGCAAAACAAATTGGATTTTCTGAAAAAGAGACGGTTTATGTTGATTCTGGTTTTCAAGTCGACACACTCACTTCATTACTCTACAATGCCAGTTTATTCGGTGATAAAAAAATAATTGATCTTCGTAATCCTGCTGCAAAATTTGATGCTACGCTCACCGCCTGCTTGCAATATTATCTTGAAGGTACAATTACTGATCGTGTACTGATCATCACCACTGAGAAATTAACACTCACCCAACAAAAATCAATGTGGCTTGCCGTCATTAAAAAATACGGTATTTTTATGCCGATACAGCCAATTGATGTTAACGCATTGCCAAAATGGATTATGGAGCGCGCTAAAAAATCAGGGGTAATATTATCCATTGAGATGGCAACCATCATCGCGGCGGGTTGTGAGGGTAATTTGTTGGCAGCACAACAAATGATTGAGAAACTATCGCTGTTGTTTCCACACACTGAAATCAACAAAACACAACTCATGTCCGTGTTGGCTGACCACGCTCGTTTTACTATTTTTGATTTATCAGATGCCATTACAAAAAAAAATTCAAAAAAAATGGTGCGGATTGTTTCGCGTTTACAACAAATGGGAGAAGAGCCCACATTAATACTATGGGCCATTTGTCAACAATTACGAAAACATAATAATAAAAAAACACTGCAAAAAGCGGCTTATGTTGATGAAATTATCAAAGGCGGAAAACCGGGTGATACCTGGCAAGCGTTGCTGGAACTTTGTTTATGAAAATCGGTATACTGGGTGGCACATTTGATCCCATTCATCAAGGACATCTCGACATTGCGCAACAAGCGCTCATGCGTTTTCAGCTAGACCATATTGATTTTATTCCTTGTTTTCAATCACCGCATCGCAATAAACCCATCGCCTCTCCTATGCATCGCATGGAAATGGTAAAGCGTGCCATCGCATCGCATCCCCAATTTACGCTGAATGATATTGAAATGCAGCGCCATGAAATCAGTTACAGTATTGATACGTTACTCTTATTAAAAAAATTAAATCCCCATCATCACTATTATTTTATTGTTGGGATGGATGCCTTCTTGCAATTTGATCGGTGGCGCGAATGGCAACATATTATTTCACTCTGCGATATCATTATTGTGAGCCGACACAAAAAAGAAATGGCAATTCCACCTTTGGTAAAAACCTTTTTGAAAAAGGAAAATCGAGAACATCACATCCATTATTTATTAATTGATCCTATCGCTATTTCTGCAACTCATATTCGCGCAGATATTGCGGCAAAAAAACAGTTGATTCCTGGCATGATTGATTCTGTACGGGAATATATTTTGGAAAATGAAATTTATCGGGTATGATTGCTCTTTTTACCGGATTTCACATGACACCCACGCAGTTAATTCGTTTTGTAAAAAAACAACTGGAAGATAATAAAGCCAGCAACATCGTCGAACTCGATGTACGTTCATTATCGGATTGCATGGACATGATGATCATTGCAACAGGCACGTCTACCCGTCATGTACAATCTATTGGAAAAAAACTAGTAACCGCGGTTCGTGAAGCCGGTGTCATGCCGCTGGGCGTTGAGGGTGAAACCGGTGGAGAATGGGTGTTAATAGATTTAGGTGATTTGGTTATTCATGTCATGCTGCAATCACAACGCGATCTCTATCAACTCGAAAAATTGTGGATGGTGACGGAAGCATTCAAAAAGAGCGCGAAAAAAGCTAAATAGTCAATTTCACTATAAAAAATCGAAAATGCTGTTCCAATTCAACTGCGTGAAGTGCCGCTACTTTTTTTGACAAGACTTTTGCCATTGGTTCGATGATTACGTCGGCCATGTCTGATCAGGAATTAATTTTTTTAAAAAAGCTTCAACCGGATAACACAACACAGAACCCCGTTTTATTTTTTCTTTTCCTCGATATAAAAAAACACATTGCGCTGTTGGATAATCCAATTGAAATTCTTGCAAGCTACGCAAATCCGCTGGACGAATTTTTGTGGTGTTTTTAACTTCGATAGCATAAAAACCGATTTCACCATAAATGACAAAATCTACCTCAAGCCCTGATTTAGATCGCCAGAAAAATAATTTTCCTTCTTGTGATGAATAGGCTAACCAAGCGCGGAACGTTTGTGCTACGATCGTTTCTAAAATGGGTCCATTCATTTCTGCTGGTTCATCCAATGGACCTGTAGGTCGAATTGATGCGTATACACCCGCATCAAAATAATAAAATTTTGGCTTCGTAATCAAGTGACGTTTTGCTTTTTTAGTAAAAACAGGCAGCAAAAACGCCAATAATAAATCCTCTAAGATCGTGACATAGTTTTCAACCGTTGGATTGCTCACATGACATTCTCTGGCAATATTACTGTAATTGACAACCGATGCCTGCGAAAAACTCATGGCTTCTAAAAATCGGGCGAATTGATCAATATGTCGCACCAATCCTTCTAATTGCACTTCTTCTTTCATGTATAATGCAATATAACTTTTCAAATCTCCCGTAGGATCGGCTGAATCCAATACCAAAGGCAACAAACCAAATTTCATTGCATGCTGTAATTGAAATTGATCACCCAATTCTGATGGCATAAAAGAATGTAATGTTTTTAATTGTGCACGACCCGCCAATAAATCTACGCCGGTTTTTTTTAATTTACGCGAACTAGAGCCCGTTAAAATAAATTGGTATCGTTTATTTTTTTCAATTAAGGAATGCACTACACTTAACACTGGTGGTGATTTTTGCACTTCATCAATGATGAAGGTATGTGTTGTTTTGTCATGCGCATCGACAAAATCATATAAGCGTTCTGGTGCGGCTTTATATAAACGATCTAGGTTAGGCTCCAGTAAATCCAACACAGCTGCAGTGGGATAGAATTTTTTTACCCACGTTGATTTTCCCGTGCCTCGCGGTCCAAACAGAAAATAGCTTTTTTTAGAGGGCTGTAAAAATCGAATGATTGATTTCAAAATGCCTTCCTTTTTTAAGGTAGTATATTAAAAAAGTATATCGCATCATGTCCTACATTACAACCCATACATCATTATTTTTACCTTTATTGGAGTCGCAATGACAAAAATACACCGCTGAAGCGAAAAGATTGCTGTGTGCGTGATATAATTTCAAGTATGAAAATCATCATTATCTCCGTCGGAAAAAACATGCCCGCGTGGGTATCCCAAGGATATGCAGAATACGCCAATCGCATGCCATCCGATTATCAAATACAACTCATCGAAATAACTCCTGAAAAACGCGGTAAAAATGCGGATATTCAAAAAATCATCGCGATAGAAGAATCCAAAATTACTGCGCAAACTCCTCATGATGGTTACTGCATTGCGCTGGATCGCACAGGTAAAACGCTTTGTACAAAAACACTCGCAAAACACCTGCAAACATGGCACGATAATCAGCAATCAATTTGTTTTGTCATCGGTGGACCGGAAGGGTTATCAGACTCTTTTTTGAAAAAGTCAGATGCGATATGGTCATTGTCAGAAATGACATTACCCCATCCTCTGGTGCGAATTTTTTTGGCAGAACAAATTTATCGTGCATGGAGCATAATCATTAATCACCCTTATCATCGATGAACAACAATCCCGAATCAAAACGATTTTTTAGACGCAGCTTACTGTGTGCAATAGGTATTTTACTTTTCTTTTTTATTTTATTAATCCGTTTGTTTTATCTTCAGGTCATCGAAAATAAATTTTATGCAACTCTTTCCAATCGCAATGTCATTAACGTTATTCCTGTTCAACCCACGCGTGGATTAATTTTCGATCGCAATGGTGTGTTGCTTGCGAAAAATATTCCTATTTATAGTCTGATGGTAATTCCAGCGCGTGTGAAAGATTTAAAAGACACGATTAAAAAATTACAGACAATAGTAGAATTAACACCAAATGATGTTCAAAATTTTTATCACCTCGCAAAACAATATTATCCCTACCAATCCGTTCCACTCAAACAACCGCTCACAGAAAATGAAGTTGATAGTTTTTATGTGCATCAATATCAATTCCCTGGTGTGAGCGTGCAAACGAATATGCTACGCAATTATCCACTGGGAAATGCCTTGAGTAACGTAGTTGGTTATGTTGGACGAATCAATGCAGCAGAATTGGCGAATGTGAATCCCGCGAATTACACTGCATCCAGTGAAGTGGGAAAAACGGGTGTTGAAAAAGAAGATGAAGTGTTATTGCATGGCACCTTGGGTTCGGAAGAAGCGGAAATCGATGCGAATGGAAAAATTGTTCGCGTTTTAAAAACAACCGCTGCGATACCCGGTGCTACCATTTATTTAACCATCGATAGTAAATTACAAACGTATGCTGAAAAATTACTGGGAAAAAATACGGGTGCTGTTGTTGCTATTCAACCAGCAACCGGACAAGTGTTAGCGTTAGTAACCAATCCCAATTATGATCCAAATCTGTTTGTCAGTGGCATGACAACCGCACAATATCATCAAATCATGGCCGCACCGGGTCATCCTTTATTTAATCGTGCATTGCGTGCAACGTATGCGCCGGGTTCCACGGCAAAACCATTTATTGCATTTGGCGCTTTAAATGACGGTGTGATTACCACCAAAGATTACATTATGGATCCCGGTTGGTATCAAATTCCCAACACCAAACATATTTTTAATAATTGGGTTCGCAAAGGATTTGGTTGGGTGAATGTGAGTAAAGCCATTATGGTGTCGTGCGATACTTTTTTTTATCAATTAGCCTATGCGTTGGGAATTGATCGACTTGATCAAGCATTAACACAATTTGGATTTGGTAGTTTAACAGGAATTAATTTACCGGGTGAACGCGCAGGAATTGTTCCAACACCGGATTGGAAAGAAAAACATATCGGACAAAAATGGTTTACGGGTGACACCGTGAATGTGGGAATTGGGCAAGGTTATATAACAGTAACTCCCATTCAATTAGCGGTTGCCACGGCAACAATGGCAGAACGCGGATTACGTTTTCAACCAACAGTGCTGCTGAAATTACAACAACCCAACGGCACCATCATTAACATGCAACCTATTTCTCAATCATCAATTGTCGCAAAAGATCCTAAATCATGGCAAACGGTAATCAATGCCATGCAAACAGTGATAACCAATCCACAAGGTACGGGTTACTCTACTTTTCGAAATGTTAATTACACTGTCGCAGGAAAATCAGGAACCGCGCAACTTTATGCAAGTAAGGCAGGCGATAAAAATGTAACGACACTCAATGATCATTTATTTATTGTTTTTGCGCCGGTTGAGAATCCACAAATTGTTATTGCGGTTGTGGTGGAGCATATTCCAGGAATGAATGAGCGCGCTGTTCAAATTACGCGGCAATTATTAGATTTTTATATGGCGGAGTTAAAAAGTGGGAGTGGGAGTGCAAATACAGCACCATCCGTTGCGCTTCCAGCACCCGGAAAAGCGGAAGCAAATTCCACGAATACAAATAAGCCTGCTTTACCCGCGCCCGGAAAAGCGTTGCCCACGCCCGCTTCCATTAACACACAGACATTACAACAACAAATGGATATGAATATGGATGCGCAAATTGATATGGAATCACAATTAAAAAAAGAGCAATGATATGCCATTTATTACAACAAATCATATAAAAATATATTACCATCAACAGGGCGAGGGTGATGATTTAATTTTAATTGGTGGATTAACGGCTGATCATCAAGTCTGGAAATCCACGCTGCGTGTTTTCTCAAAACATTTTCGCGTGACCACCTTTGACAATCGCGGTGCTGGACAAAGTGATTCTCCCGATTATCCTTACACAACAGAAATGATGGCAAATGATACGCTGCAATTAATGAATGCATTATCGATTCATCACGCGCATGTGGTTGGGCACTCAATGGGGGGATGCGTCGCACAACAAATGGCAATCATTGCGCCTGAGAAAATAAATAAAGTAGTGATTGCCTGTTCGCGTGCAAAACCCAATGCAATTGCCAATATGATTTTATCGATGCGCGAAAAATTAAAATTACAAAACGTCAATGAAGCATTGCTTGCTGAATACAGCATTCCTTTTTTATTTGGCGAAAATTTTGTGGCGAATACAGCGCAAGTGAATGGTTTTATTCAATGGACCTTGCAAAATCCGCATCCGCAATCATTCATTGGATTTAAAAATCAACTTCATGCCGTGATCAACCACGATGTCTCTGCAGAACTACATAAAATCACAGCACCCACATTGGTGATTGCTGGTGAAGAGGATATGTTGATGCCAGCGAAACAATTAAAAATGCTCTCAAAAATCCTTAAAAAAAGCACTTTTATGTGCATTGCTGATTGTGCCCATATGCCACATGTTGAAAAATCAGCGGAGTTTGCTGAGGGGGTCATACGTCATCTGCACCCGTCCCGTCAGATGACATAATAATTCATGCGGAACCGTGTTAACACATTGTGCGATTTCAGATACCAATAAATCACGACCCCATAGTGTCACTACATCATCCACCGCAACATCTGGTAGAGTGGACACATCCACACTAAACATGTCCATTGACACGCGCCCTACAATCGGACAACGTTCGCCGCGAATTAAAACGGGCGTGCCATTTTTTGCTTGTCGCGGATAACTGTCACCATATCCCATGCCAACAATACCAGTCTTCATTTCACGTGGCGCGGTAAATGTGCATGAATAACCTATTTTTTCACCCGCATGCACTTTTTTAATGGCGATCAAGCGTGATTCTATGGTCATCACCGGTTTAAAATTTTCTAATAATTGATTATGTGGATCGTTTAATTCAAATGGCGAAACACCATACAATAGTAATCCCGGCCGAATCCAATCATAATGAGATTGACTGTGCGCTAAAATACCCGCGGAATTTAACAAACTTTTTTCTGCATTTGTTTTTTTAGTTAACTGCTTAAATTGATTAATTTGAAATTGCGTAAAAGTGGGATCACGGTTATCCGCATCCGCTAAATGTGAACAAATCACAAACGGTTTTTTAATAAAATGTGCTTGCTGCAATTGATGATGCAGTGATTCAACTTGGTCGGGCGGGATACCCAAACGATGCATACCCGTTTCAATTTTCATCCAAATCCGCAGCGACTGATCGGCAGCAATTTTTTTTGCTTGCAATAAAGCAAATTGCTCAGCACTGTGAAAACAAGCAATTAAATGTGGATCATTTAAAAAAGGCGTTATTTCTGCTGATGTCGAAAATCCTCGCATCACCACAATATCAGTTTTAATATCAGCAGCACGTAATTGCATTGCTTCTGCTAATGTTGCCACACCCAACGCATCTACTGTTGATACTGTTTTTGCGATAGGGATTAAACCATGGCCATAGGCATTGCTTTTAATCATCGCTAAAATTTTTTGCGCAGGCATTATTCGACGAATTTCAGCAAGATTATGCAATAAAGCGTTGAGATCAATCTTAGCGATAGCGGTTGAGTTCATATCAAATCATCGTTGATTGTATTAAGTGCACACCCTGCTCTTTCATTTCACGCAATGCGTTGTCGCTGTCGTGTTGTTTCACATTCACACCGCGACAACCATCTGTAATGAGATAAACAGTAAAACCATCCTGAATGGCATCCAGGCACGAGAATTTTACACAGTAATCCGTTGCTAATCCCATTACATATACAGTAGAAATATTTTTTTCATGCAACCACTCTGTTAAACCAGTACTTTTTCGATGTTCATTATCATAAAAAGCACTATAACTATCGATGTTTTTATCTGTGCCCTTTTTTATTATTTTCGTTATTGCAGAAACGGTTAAATCAGCATGCAGTTGCGCGCCATAAGAATCTTGCACGCAATGCACTGGCCACAATGATTGAAAACTGAAATGATTGTCGGGATGCCAATCTTGGGTTGCAATAATGGTTTTAAAATGCGGCATTACTGTATTAGCAATTGAAATAACGCGATCCCCCTCTGCAACTGCTAATCGACCACCAGAGCAAAAATCATTTTGCAAATCAATTAAAAGCAATGCAACAGAGTCATTCATCATGAGTAGCATCCATCAATTGTTGCTTCATCGCCGCTAATTGTGAATCTCGTTGAACAGAATAACCGGTATTTTTGGAAGCATTAAATTGTTTGACTTGCTCCATGCAATAGGTACGACTGCTGGCAAGTGTCGGTATTGAATAAACACAATTTCCATCACGAAAAATGGGTAATAATAAATCGCAGGAGCGTTCTTTCAATGAATTTATTTTTTCTGTAATACCAAATCCCTCATGATAGATAATATCACGCAACCATTTTTTATCTTGAAAATAGCGTTTTACTTGCAACATACCCGGATCGCTGGTCTTAATACGATTATCTGAGCGCTTTAATTTATAGCGCCATTTCCCATTTTTGTGAATCGCACTTAATTTATAAACCATGTCTAATGCGGGCTGATCGTACGAAGTTGAAATGTTGGTGCCAACACCCCAACCATCAATCGGTGCATTAACACATTTTAAATCAGCAATACGTTCTTCCGATAAATCACCACTCACATAAATTTTAGTATCTTCCAATCCAGCGTGATTCAGTTGTTGTCGCGCCAAACGCGTTAACGTCGCCAATTCTCCTGAATCCAATCGCACACCTTGCAATCTCGCGCCGTATTTTTTAAATTTTTTCGCAACCGCAATCACATGCTCAATTCCCATCGCTGTATCATACGTATCCACCAATAAAATCACATTATTGGGCATAATGCGGGCATATTCTTCAAACGCGATCATTTCATTTTCAAATGCCATAATCCAACTATGTGACATCGTACCAACAACGGGAATGTGAAAATACTGTCCAGCAAGTACATTTGATGTTGCATCAAATCCACCTAAATAAGCAGCACGACTTGCCGTAATACCACCATCCGGTCCTTGCGCACGCCGCAAACCAAATTCAAAAATAACATCATTACCCACCGCGGTTCGCATACGCGATGCCAGTGTTGCTACAGCCGATGAAAAATTCAGCATATTAATTAACGGTGTTTCTAGTAATTGACACAAAATAATCGGCGCTTTAATTCGCAGTAAAGGTTCATTCGCAAATACCACCGAACCTTCTGGCACTGCGTCAATATCTCCCGTAAAACGCAGTGTTTTAAGATAATTCAGAAAATCAACAGAAAAATTGATATGATTGATTGAAGCTAAATAATCAATGTCTTCTTGTGTGATTTGAAATGTTTTTAGAAACTGAATAACATTTTCCAATCCGTTTGCAACAACATAATCTCCCCGCAATGGATTGCGTCGAAAAAATAAATGAAATATCGTTTCTTGGTGATGCATTCCTAACTGCCAATAACCATACGCCATGGTGTATTGATAAAAATCGGTTAGTAGTGCTGAGTTACGCATTATTTGATCGCCCTCCTCGAGAGCAGCAAGAATACCAAGGCAAGCAAGAGATAAAATGGCAATAAAATCAAAGCAAGATGGTAATCTTTTGAAGTGAAATAAACAATTCCGTCACGCATTTTTCCGTGACCAAAAATATCTAATAATTTTCCCAATAAAGGTTCCGTGAAAGTGCCAATAATGGCTTCACCCGTATTGATGAAAGCAATGATGGTTGCGGTGAGCATTGGTGGATTAATATCTTTTCCAATAACAAAAACCAACATAAACGCACCTGTTCCAAAACCAAATAAAAATAAGGAAACACCCTCACTCCAGCGTGAAACGGTAGGAAAATAAAGCGCTACAAACAACGCTACAATCGATAATAATAATCCAAATACCATTATGCTAAATCGATTGGATAAACAATCAGAAATATATCCGATCAATGGTGCACCCACCGCTAATCCTAAAAATGACATTGAGCTGAGCATTGCCGCATCAGGTTTGGATACATGGTAAGCCGTTTGCAAAAATGAATCACCCCATAATCCACCAAATACCGCCAATGGTGAAAATGCCAATCCACTGTAAAACATCAAATACCAATTTATTTTTGATTTCACCACAGAAATCACGTCAGAAAAATGCAATGGCGTCATTTCTTTTTCAGAAAAATAGGATGAGGGATTCACTCGCACAATAAAATAAAATAAAGCAGCAAGCATGATTCCAAATAATCCTGTCCCATACAAACTGGCTTGCCAGCCGAAATGAATGACCAATAAAGCGAATGGTAACTGTCCACACATCGAACCAATCATCGCAGCCGTTGCAAGCAATCCACTCACCAACGCGTATTTCTTTGGCTCAAACCACACTGCCGCTACTTTGAGATAACTCACCGTTGCAAATGCCGCACCAACACCAATGATTGATCTCGCAAATGCTGCCTGAAAAAAAGTATTGGCATGTGCAAACCACATTGCCCCTGTCGCACACAAAAAAATGGCAAACGCGGTCAGAAATCGTGAACCCAATTTATCGAGTAGTGGTCCCACAAATAATTGCGCGATCAAATAAGAATAAAAAAAGGTTGCTGCCAAATTTCCCATGCCAACACCGTCCAAATGAAAACGACGCATTAATTCGTGTGTAATGACACTGGGCGACACTTGAAGAATATATTTGTAGAATAAAAATAATGAGGAAAAAGTAATAACTATCCACGGATAACAATTCAATTTAAAAATATTTTTCATTGCTACATTTAAACTTTTATTTTTTTATTAAAAGATACAAGAAAAAACCGACAAAATGCTATCATGGTGAGTCATTCAAATCAATGTGACCACAAATTAATTCGCGTATGCTTCGCACCGCCAATCACAAAATTCACTTTTGGCTGTGCGGTTACAAGGTGGCGAACCGTAAGGTTGATAACAACGATAACCCATCGTCACCAAATAATGTGCTGTACGAAAGTTACAAGTGTTACGATCGATTTGTCTTGGATATAAATGGAACCCATAATGTTGCGGACGAACACAACGATAACAACTTGCTCGCCCCGACTCTCGCTGCGTGCAATGTTCTTTTTGATAACACACACGCTTCCATTTCAAACACGGTTCAGTGCGAATGGTTTCAGCGCCAGCAATAGGAAAAATAGTAGTGAAAAAAATAAACCATAACAATAAGTTGTTTGTGATTTTCATATGCTGAATTCCTTTTTCTTTTTATGTACAATAGCATTTTAAAAAAAGGGCAACCACATGACCAATGCAAAGGATCAACACGCCGGACTGGCTGGCATTATTGCGGGACAATCATCCATTTCCATGGTAGGACACAATGAAAATGGATTGCATTATCGTGGTTATGAAATCCATGATCTTGCTCAGCATGCTTCTTTTGAGGTAGTGGCCTATTTATTATTGTATGGTGAACTACCCACACAATCACAATTAGAAAATTATCAACGCACTTTAATTGCATTACGTAATTTACCCGATGCATTAAAAACCGTTTTAGAAAAAATTCCGGTGACAACGCACCCCATGGATGTATTGCGAACTGGCTGTTCTTTTTTAGGAAATATTGAGCCTGAAAACAAATCACATACCCAAATTGACATTGCGAATCGATTAATTGCTTGTTTTCCAGCGATATTGCTGTACTGGTTTCATTTCCATCATCATCACAAGAAAATCAATGTCGCACTGGATGACAAAACGGTCGGTGAATATTTTCTGCATTTATTACATGAAAAAAAACCCGATGTGCTGCAAGCACGCGTTTTAAATTTATCATTAATTTTATACGCAGAACATGAATTCAACGCATCTACTTTTGCAGCTCGTGTAACTGCTGCAACATTGTCTGATTTTTACTCGTGTATTGGCAGCGCCATTGGCACGTTACGTGGACCGCTGCATGGCGGCGCCAATGAAGAAGCATTAAAATTAATTTTGCAATTTGATTCGGTGGATACCGCAGAAAAAAGTTTACTAGAGATGCTGGCGCAAAAAAAATTAATCATGGGTTTTGGTCATCGTGTGTATAAAAATGGCGATCCCCGATCCGATATTATTAAAGCAGAATCTAAAAAATTAAGTGATGCTATTCATGATCGCGTTATTTATGCTATTTCAGAAATAATTGAAAAGGTAATGCATCGTGAGAAAAAAATGTTTCCCAATTTAGATTTTTACAGTGCATCCGCCTATCATTTCTGCAACATTCCAGTGGAATTATTCACTCCTATTTTTGTATTCGCACGCACGGCCGGTTGGTCGGCACACATCATGGAACAACGCGCGAATAACAAATTAATTCGGCCGTTGTCAGAATACGTTGGGCCTGCACCGAGGAAGTATCCACTATGATTTTCGACTCTATTATCCAAGACATAACTAACTATGTTTGCGATTTTACTCAATACAGCACACTCGCCCTCGACACAGCTTATTACAATTTATTAGATAGTTTGGCGTGCGCTTTCATGGCATTACACTATCCCGCCTGCACAAAATTATTGGGACCCATTGTGCCGGGTGCTATTTTAAAAAATGGTGCGCGCGTGCCCGGAACGCAGTATGAACTAGATCCGATGCAAGCGGCATTTAATATTGGTGCATTAATTCGTTGGCTTGATTTTAATGATACATTTCTGGCTGCAGAATGGGGACACCCTTCTGATAATTGGGGTGGTATTTTAGCCATCACTGATTATTTGAATCGCGCGCAAAAAAAACAGTTTACCGTTCACGCTATTTTACAGGCTGCCATTAAAGCGCATGAAATTCAGGGGGTTTTAGCATTAGACAATAGTTTTAATCAAGTGGGGCTAGATCATGTGATATTGGTGAAAGTGGCAACAACAGCCATTGTTACTCACTTATTAGGTGGCACACCAGATCAAATGAATAATGCCATTTCAAATGCGTGGCTCGATGGACAATCACTACGCACTTATCGTCACGCACCCAATACCGGTTCACGAAAATCGTGGGCAGCCGGAGATGCAACATCACGCGGCGTGCGATTAGCATTGATGGCACTGCAAGGTGAAATGGGATACCCCAGCGTTTTAACCGCTAAAACATGGGGTTTTTATGATGTTTTATTTAAAGGAAAATCATTTTCATTGCAACGTCCTTATGATAATTACGTGATGGAAAATATTTTATTTAAAATTGCATTCCCCGCTGAATTTCACGCGCAAACAGCCGTTGAGTGCGCATTAACATTATTTCCGGCTGTGAAAAATAAAGTAGACAAAATTGATCGCATTGAAGTACAAACACAAAATTCTGCCATGCGCATTATCAGCAAAAAAGGTCCGCTGCATAATCCAGCGGATCGTGATCACTGCTTGGAATATATGATTGCGATTCCCTTAATTTATGGAAAATTAACAGCAGAATATTATGAAGACGTGATTGCAAAAAATCCACTGATCGATGTGTTACGCAGTAAAATGCATGTTACTGAAAACGCACAATTCAGCAAAGATTATCTCAATCCCGACAAAAGATCGATTGGAAATTCAATTCAAATTATTTTTAAAGATGGGACAACAACAGAAAATATTTCTATTGATTATCCAATCGGTCACAAACGTCGTCGCGATGAAGGCATTCCGGTGTTAATTGAGAAATTTAAGTCGGCTGTCGCAACTCATTATTCAAAACAAAAAGCAGACGATATTATCACCCTGATGCTCAATCAGGAAAAATTACTTACTATGCCGATTGACGTATTGATGGGAATGTTAGCAACCTAGAATCTATTTTTTGTGCCTGTTTGCGCTAGTGAATCAACACAGATGGTATGGACCCCGCCCCTTACTAAAGACTTCTAAGTGAGCCAGAATGAAGGTGTTAACAATCATTCAAATTTCAGCGGAGGGG
>Ga0155524_107_pt1 | contig 78996 bp, 87 predicted proteins | sample RifCSPhighO2_12_FD_107181 | JGI IMG/M metagenome (GOLD analysis project Ga0155524, IMG submission 107181) | Gammaproteobacteria bacterium RIFCSPHIGHO2_12_FULL_39_24
GTTTTCGCCTGCATTGTACATGTTTCCTTACCGCCCTTTTTAGTTTCTTAGTTTCTAACATGTTTTTGTCTCACTGTCGCTGGCACGGAGGGTTGTCCTTGCCATTTATTATATTGCGCATCGCAATGACCACACGTGAAAATGATTTTGGTTTTGATGGTTGACATGGTACTTTTCCTTGGTACTGCATCCATTTTTTCCCTATTTTACACATATTTTTAAGAGGTTACAGTAACACGTTGTATTTTGGAAAAAAATGATTATTTGTCCTATAGTTTCCTTACAATCAATTGAATAAAGAGGTGGGTTATGGAGGGTAATTCGAAGAAGTGTAGGAGTCCAGAGGAAATAACAGAAAGCTTGAAAAGAGGAGAGATGGTAACAGAAAGAGAGCTGGTGTTCCTAAGGCACCAACGCGAAATGGATGCAAGAATAGCTAAACTGATATATGAAGCTAAGCTCGCAGACCCAAATTCACCTGAGTCCAAAAAAGAACAAGCGGCGCATGATGCTAGACTGAAGGAAGCGAGAGCGAGCTTGAAAACAGGATCAGGAATGATGGTATCGGAAAGAGAACGGGCGGAGATAAAGCACGAAGACGGAATGGATGCAAGGATGGCAGAATATTATGCAGCGCCTGCAAAACAAAAGGCAAAAAGCGATCCCGCAGTACCAATTTCGGGTATTTTTCATCAGTCTGAGCCTAAGACACAGCAACCATTGAATCCAAAAGGATCCATCAATGATGATAAGACACCCTCGCCTACGCCTCGCAAATAAAAAATTATTCGATTCGCGCGGCAAACTCTTTTGCGAAATACGTAATAATAAAATCCGCACCGGCGCGCTTGATCGATAATAAACTCTCTCTCATCGCCGCGTCATGATTAATCCAATTTTTTTCAGCAGCCGCTTTGATCATCGCAAATTCACCGCTCACTTGATAAGCGCACAAAGGTATTTCTGGAAATTGTTGTTTGACGCGATAAACAATATCTAAATAATGTTGCGCGGGTTTTACCATGAGCATGTCAGCGCCTTCCAGCACATCTAATTTTGCTTCACGCAATGCTTCTGCTGCATTCGCAGGATTCATCTGATAACTTTTGCGATCACCCCATTGCGGCGCGCCTTCTGCAGCTTCACGAAACGGCCCATAAAAACTCGATGCGTATTTGACGGCATAACTTAAAATAGGGATATTTTCAAAATGATTTTCATCGAGTGCCGCGCGAATGGCTTGCACCATACCATCCATCATGCCACTCGGCGCAATAATATCCGCACCCGCTTTTGCGTAAGAAATTGATTGTTTTTTCAGTAATTCAAGTGTTTTATCATTATCAATGGATTTTTTTTCAAGATCAACAACACCGCAATGACCATGATCTGTGTACTCACACAAACACACATCAGTAATAACCAATAAGTCTGGTGCGATTTTTTTAATGAGTGTAACGGCTTGTTGAATAACGCCATGATCATCACACGATACCAAACCCCGCGCATCTTTTTTTTCAGGAATACCAAATAAAATCACCGCAGGAATTTTTAAATTTTTTATTGCTTCGATTTCTTGCGGTAAATAATCCAAAGACAATTGAAAATACCCCGGCATAGAAGCAATGTGATTTTTAATATTATTTCCCGCTTTAATAAATAACGGCAAAACTAGATTAGAAACGGTTACCTGATTTTCTTGCACTAAATTGCGCAACGCCGCCGTTGCCCGCAAGCGGCGAGGACGCACCTGTGGAAACGCAGAAATGGTTTTCACTACGACATCATTTTCCACGATCCATCGGGTTGGCGACATGCTTTGCCATAGGCTTGTTGCGCTTTTCCACCAACGGTCACTGTTGTTTGATATTCACGACAATATTCATGTGTTTTAGGCGATGTGTAATTACGCACAGGTCGAACCGTATACGTTACGGGTTGTCCACCAGGCCCTGCTTTATCACTTCTCCAAGTTGCTTGTTGATTCACCGGCGTATTCACAATTGCGCTTTGCATATTTGTGCGATCTTGCTCATCCATGTAGTTTCCAATACGATTCCCAACGATACCACCAATCAATGCTCCAGCAAGCACGCCAGCAAATGAATTTTTTTCACCACGAAAAATTTGATTACCAATCAAACCACCTGCCAATGCACCTGCACCGGTTGCACCCATTGTATTATTTCCCGGTGTACATCCTGTCATTTCTAATACTGATATTGACATCACGCCAACCAATAACCACTTTTTCATGTTACATTTCTCCGCTGTCAAAATTGAATCAGATACTACTCGGTTATGTAAAATCACGCAATATCGTGAAATGTTCATGATGGACGGATATACTCATATTTAAATGCGAATTAATCGCTGACAATTTGCATCCGCTCGCAGCCGTTACAACACCCTTGTTTTTCGTGAACATGACACAAAAACAAGGGATCTTGCAACGGCTTCTCGCTACTTTAATTAGCGTTTAATTCGCATTTAAGCGGAGGAAATCCACCATGAAATTATTTCAAGAACAACTTCAAATTTACCAACAACAACACACTAACAAAATTAATTTACTCACCCATTACATCGGCATTCCCTGCATTATTTTTTCATTACTCATGGTGTTTAATTGGGTCAGCATTGATATCGCAACCAAAATGCAGATTTCATTTTCATGGATATTATTAACAGTAACGTTATTGTATTATTTTTTTCTGCAAATTAGGTTGGCGATTTGTGCTTGCATTGTGATGATACCTTTTGCTTATTGTGCATCCTGGATTGCCAGACCAGCCCCAACGCACTTCAGCGCCACATTATTTTTAATATTATTTTTGGGCGGATGGATTTTACAATTTGTCGGACATTTTTTTGAAAAACAACGACCCGCATTTTTTTTAAGTTTATCGCAATTATTAATCGGGCCTTTGTTTGTTTTGGTGGAAGCGTTAGAGGCGATGGGAATTGCGAAGTATGTTGTGTGACTTGTTTTGCGCTGATTCACTGGCGCATACCAATCTTCTCGGCGCCACTTTTCCAATTTCAATAATTTCACCCACGCCAAAAAATTGTTTGTATTGATCTAGCAATCGAATCATGCCTCGCTTTTTCGCATGATCATGTAAAATTATTTTTCCTTGTCTTAGCTGCATTACGCATTCTTCTGAAAAATACAGAGCAGATAAATGCGATAAAAAAATATCTATTGGCAATATTAATTTTTCTGGAAAAAAATGATTGTCTGAAATCATGGCAATACATTGCTCGATCGTGATCATTTGATTTTCCAAAAATGGGCTAACAGATAAACGACGCAAAGTGGTGACATGAGCACCACATCCTAATTTTTCACCTACATCATCCACCAAAGTGCGAACGTACGTGCCTTTGCTACATTTGACAGTGAAATTGACCTGATTATTTTCAAGCGATAAAACCGTTACATCATAAATAGTAATCGCACGACTGGCGCGCTCAATATGAATTCCTTTTCGCGCATACTCATATAACGGTACACCATGATATTTTAACGCGGAGAACATCGACGGAATTTGTTGAATCTCACCACGAAATAAATCAAATACAGAATGAATATCTTGAACAGAAAAATCAGGGACAAAACGCGTTGAAATAATTTCGCCCTCAGCATCACTGGTAGTGGTGCGCACGCCCAACTGCATTGTCACTGAATACGTTTTATCTGCGTCTAATAAATACTGCAAAAATTTCGTTGCTTCGTTGAAAGCGATAGGCAACATACCTGTTGCGAGCGGATCGAGTGTGCCAGCGTGTCCCGCTTTTTTAATCTTGAATAATCGCTTTACTTTTTGCAAAGCAAGATTGGAAGAGATACCGGTGGGTTTGTCTAGCAGTAGAATGCCGTGCATAACTGTTATCTGTTATCTGTTATCTGTTATCAAATATTATTATCGATCCCCAATGACTGATAACTGATAATTATTCTTTCAACAATTTCGAAATACGCTCACCAACCATCTGTGAAGGATCGTATCTAAAAATTAATTGTGGCGTATGACGAAATTCAGTTGATTGGGATAATTGAAAACGAAAAAACCCCTGCGCTTTTTGAAATGCTTTTTCAGCTGATTTAACATGATCACTCGTTGGATCAAGCATTGAAAAAAAAACGACGGCATTTTTTCCATCGGGAGACAAATCAACGCCGGTGATCGTCACGAAACGCAATCGCGGATCAGAAACTTCTTTTAATAATAAATGGGCGATAGTGGTTTGAATTAATTCAGCGACACGATTTGCGCGTTTGGATTTAGTCGCTTCGCGAGTTACGCTCACGTTGTTCGCTAAATTATTTAATTTTACCCGCTTACTCATGTTCGCTTCGCTCACGTCGTGCGCGGTTCTGCGCTATTTTATAACGTTCTCTCAACCTGAATGCGTTCGTAACATTCAATTTGATCACCGGTTTTTACATCATTGTAATTTTTTACACCGATACCGCATTCCATTCCCTTACGCACTTCGCTCGCGTCATCTTTAAAACGACGCAATGATTCTAATGCGCCTTCGTAAATCACCACATTGTTGCGCAATACGCGAACCGGAAGACTGCGACGCACCATCCCTTCAATGATCATGCAGCCAGCAATAGATCCAAATTTGGATGAACGAAATACTTCACGCACTTGTGCAAGCCCAACAATTTTTTCATCAAATTTGGGTTTCAATAATCCTGTCATCGCCGATTTAATCTCATCCATTAAATCGTAAATGATGCTGTAATAACGCAGATCAACACCTTCTTTTTCAACCAATGCGCGCGCACCCGCATCGGCACGCACATTAAATCCGATAATCACAGCGCTAGATGCCATCGCTAAATTAACATCCGATTCTGTGATGCCGCCCACAGCAGCAGAAATAACATTGACTTTTACTTCAGCGGTAGAAATTTTTTGTAGTGAATCGGTAATCGCTTCCAGAGAACCTTGCACATCCGCTTTCAACACCACATTCAAAATTGATTGTTCTTGCGTGTTCATATGCGTAAATAAATTTTCTAAACGCATGGCATGTTGTTTTGCCAAACGCACGTCGCGATATTTTCCATGACGGAAATTTGCAATTTCACGCGCTTTTCGCTCATCCGATACCACCACTGCTTCATCACCCGCAGCAGGTGTTGCAGATAATCCCAACACCTCAACCGGGATAGAAGGACCCGCTAATTCAGCAGGCGATCCATTGTCACTGATCATGGCGCGAATGCGGCCAAATTCACGACCCGCTAACAACATGTCACCTTTTTTCAGCAACCCACTCGTCACCAAGATAGTTGCTACCGGTCCGCGGCCTTTATCTAATCGTGATTCCAACACAACACCTTGTGCTGTACCGGTATTCGCTGCTTTTAATTCCAATACTTCCGCTTGTAATAAAATACCTTCCAGTAATTTATCAACACCTTCACCGGTTTTCGCAGAAATATAATGGAACATGGTATCACCACTCCATTCTTCTGAAATAACTTCATGTTGAGACAATTCCGTTTTAATACGATCCAAATCTTTATCGGGTTTATCTATTTTATTAATCGCAACCACAATCGGCACTTTTGCTGCTTTCGCATGCTTAATCGCTTCAATGGTTTGTGGTTTGACGCCATCATCTGCCGCAACCACTAGCACGACAATATCTGTACATTGCGCACCACGTGCACGCATCGCTGTAAAGGCTTCGTGGCCGGGTGTATCTAAAAAAGTAATCGTTCCATGATCCGTGTCAACATGATAAGCACCGATATGTTGTGTAATACCGCCCGCTTCACCCGCAGTTACTTTCGTACGACGAATATAGTCTAAAAGCGATGTTTTACCATGATCAACGTGTCCCATGATGGTTACCACAGGTGGACGCGATACCATTTCGCGATCAATGGTTTCTTTGAAATCATGCAACCCTTCTTCAATAGCATTTTCTTTAACAGCGGTTGCGCGATGTCCCATTTCCTCGACAACTAACACAGCCGTATCTTGGTCAATCATTTGATTGATTGTTACCAATGCACCCATTTTCATCATTACTTTGATTACTTCAGCTGCTTTAATTTTCATTTTTTGTGCCAGCTCACCTACTGTGATTGACTCGGGAATATTCACATCATGTGTTTCGGGTGCAACGGGTTTTTCAAAACTATGTTCAATACCTGGTTTTTTATTATCTTTTCCTTTGAACTTTTTGCGACGACGAAAACCGTGATGAAAACCATCTCCTTCTTCATCTTCATCAGTAGTTGAAATAACCAATGGATCAAAACGACGCGTACGTATCTCGCCGCGTTGCTTAATAGATTTTTTACGATAACCTTCTTTTTCATCTTCTTCTTCAACAAAAGAACCTGCCTTGCCGCGTTTTAGTTTTTTTCCAGAAAGATCTTTTTCTGTTTTATTGTCACCTTTCTTTTCTGTTGTTGTTTGTGCAGCGGTTTCTGTTTTCGATTTTTTGGTTTCAGTTGCGGTTAAGTTAGTAGCAGCCGTTTTTTGTGCTACTGTTTCACTAGCCGATGCTGATATTTCAGTAATAACCGTTGGTGCTTTAACAGAACGTTTTGTTCGCACTTCAACATTCACACTTTTCTTACCTTGCATCACAACACTGCTTTGACGACTTGAGCGTGCTTGCACAGTAACTTTTTTTTCTTCAACTGCATGACGATTTTTTAAATACAAAAGCAATTTTCTTTTTTCGTCATCCGTGATGCCTTGGTCATCGCTTGTCACGATAACGCCCGCTTCTTTCAATTGTTCCTTCAGACGATCCGAAGTGGTTTTCACCAGTTCAGCTAATTGCTTAATTGTAATATTGGCCATAAGGACCCTAAGTGTCAGTTATCTGTTATCTGTTATCTGTTATCTGTCATTAAAGCATTATACCGATCCTTGATTCCTGATAACTCTCATTCAAACCAATGCGCTCTTGCGCTCATAATTAATTTTCCGGCGAGTGTTTCATCAAGATTTAATAAATCATGTAATTCATCAACTGATAATTCTGCCAAATCATCGCGAGAGATAATACCATGATTCGCCAACTGCATCGCCAATTCAGGTGTAACTCCTTCCACCGCCATCAAATCATCTGTAGGTGATTGTTGACGTGTCGCACCACCTCCTAATAATTCTTGCGTTAATAACACATCACTCGCGCGACGTTGCAATTCTTCTGCTGTTTCATCATTAAAACCTTCAATCGATTTCAATTCGTCAATCGAAACATACGCAATTTCTTCCAGTGAAGTAAAACCTTCTGCAACCAATATCTCTGCAACCGCCTCATCAATCTCTAATTTGCGTATAAACATGTCTTTTGTTTTGCTAGATTCTGTCGCTTCTTTTGTTGATGCATCTTGTTCAGTCATGACATTCAATGTCCAACCAGTCAATTCACTTGCCAATCGCACATTTTGACCCGATCTGCCAATTGCTTGTGCCAACTGTTCTTCGTTTACAACAATATCCATCGCATGGGTATCCTCATCAACGACAATCGAAGAAACTTCTGCCGGCGCCATTGCATTAATCACCAGTTGCGCTGCATTCGGATCCCATAAAATAATATCAATGCGCTCACCATTTAATTCATTCGACACAGCTTGCACGCGCGCACCACGCATACCCACACAAGCTCCAATGGGATCAATGCGTCCATCATTGGTTTTTACAGCGATTTTTGCGCGTGAACCAGGATCTCTTGCAGCAGCCATAATCGTAATTACTTCTTCGCCAATTTCAGGCACTTCAATTTTAAATAATTCCACTAAAAATTCCGGCGTAACGCGACTCAATGACAATTGCGGTCCCCGTTTTTCACGACGCACTTCTTTAAGATAAACACGCACGCGATCACCCACCCGAAATGCTTCACGCGGAATCATATCTTCACGCAATAACAATCCTTCCGCATTATCCCCCATATCCAGAATCAATTGTTCACGTGTGACGCGTTTAACCGTGCCCACCAGCAATGAACCAATTTTAGATTGGTGTTGTGAAATAATTTTATCGCGTTCCGCTTCACGCACTTTTTGCACCAATACTTGTTTTGCTTGTTGCGCTGCAATTCGACCAAACTCTGGATTGGCTACTGGTTCTTCAACAAAATCACCCAATGATAATTCAACATCAATTTTTTGCGCTTGCGACAATGACATGATTTTTTCAGGAAATTCACACGCTTCTACTGCATCATCTGCAATCACTTCCCAACGGCGAAAGCTTTCATAATCTCCCGTTTTGCGATCAATGGCAACGCGAATAATGACCTCTGCGTTATAGCGTTTTTCAACGATCGCCGCTAATGATGCTTCAATCGCTTCAAAAATAACCTCTTCTTCAACGCCGCGTTCATTTGCAATAGATTGCGCGATTAATAAAATATCTTTGTTCATAGTCATTACCTCTCAACCAAGCTCGCTTTGTGAATCTCACCTAACCCCAACTTTATTATTTCGTTTTCTGTAGTCAAAAAAATTTTCTCGCCATCCACTTTTTCAATTCGAGCGATAAAATGTTTTTTATTTGAAATGGCAACGCGCAATTTTACTTTGATCTCACAGCCAACATAGCGTTGAAAATGCGATAATGTTGAGAGTGTTCGATCTATGCCGGGCGAAGACACTTCTAAGTGGTAATGATTTTTAATAGGATCTTCCACATCTAAAATCGCACTGACTTCTCGACTCACCAACGCACAATCTTCTAGTGTCACACCTTGCTCATCTTGGCGATCAATATAAATTCTCAACAAAGCATGATGGCCGCTTTGATGTAAATCACATGTCCACAATTCCAACCCTAACGCACGAATGGTTGGTTCGATGAGATCGGCAATACGTTTCACACTCACACACACCCTAATCAATAAAAAAGGGGCGCATGGCCCCTTCAAATAGTACTGAATGGTAGCGGGGGTAGGATTTGAACCTACGACCTTCGGGTTATGAGCCCGACGAGCTGCCAGACTGCTCCACCCCGCAATAAATAAGTCGACATACTAATGCTAAAAAGTACGAAATACAAGTGCTATAAGACAATCAATAAAATCAACAAGATAACTTTATCGATCGTCATAGATGAAATTATCAATGAATGGTTACTCAAAATATCGCATGACACAGTAAAAATAATTGCGTTGGAAAAATTCCCAACAACAAAATCAATAATCCATTCACGCTCATTGCAACAGTCACATTGCGCGGAATACTTACCGCGGGAAACGCTTGTCGTGGGTTTTCAAAATACATCACTTTCACCACGCGAATATAATAATAAACACCAATGATGGAGAAAATGATGGCGATCACAGCCAACCAAATAGAGTGATCTTTAATTAACGCCTCTAAAATCATTACTTTCGACATAAAGCCAACCAGTGGTGGAATGCCTGCCAATGAAAACATCATCAACAGCATCATCAATGCCATCCATGGTTGACGCGCACTCAAGCCCGAAAAATCACTTAATTCATTCGCTTCAAAACCCGATTTTGATAACAACGCAATTATCCCAAACGCACCCAAGCTCGTTAACACATAGGTAATCATATAAAAAAATGCAGCGGCATTACCGCGCGCGGTGCCACACGCCAAACCTAAAAATAGATAACCGATATGCGCAATGGAAGAATAAGCGAGCAATCGCTTAATATTCGTTTGCACAATCGCCACTACATTTCCGATCGCAATAGACAGCAATGCAATCACTATTAACACATGATCCCACTGCACGTGTAGTCCTGGTGCAAAACCCGATAGAAAACGAATGACTAAACCAAACGCCGCTAACTTGGGTGCTGTAGAAATTAACAGTGTTACTGAATTCGGCGCACCATCATACACATCAGGCACCCACACATGAAATGGCGCTGCCCCCAATTTAAAAGCAATACCGGTAATCACAAAAGTCAGGCCAAAATATAAAATTAAACTGTGGTTTGCCGGTGTTGCTGAAATCATTTGCGACACGGATAAAATACTCAGCGTGTGCGTTGCGCCAAAAAATAACGATAAGCCATACAATAAAATACCGGATGCCACGGCACCCATAATAAAATATTTCATCGCCGCTTCAATGCAACGTGATTTTCCACGCATCAATGCTACCATCGCATAAATGGGCAATGACATTAATTCCACACCTAAAAATAGCGAAATAAAATTACCTGACGACACCAAAATCATCATGCCCAGTGTTGCTAATAATCCCAGCACATAAAATTCATTGGCGGGAATACCATTGTTTTCGTTATACCAATGTGAATACCAAAACGTAACCATCATACTAATCGCAATAAATATTTTTAATGTGACAGACAATCTGTCGAGAATAAACATGCTGTGAAATGCATAAATAGTTGTGCTGCCTAATAAATAAAAAACATGCCATGTTGAAATAGCCACTAATAATAAGGTGATTTGCGATAAATAAAAGGGGGTGCGTGATGAAGGATTTTTTGAAAACACGCCTTGCATTAAAATCAGACACGACATGATTAACAGAAAGATTTCTGGGATTGCGGGGATTAAATTGAGTAGTTGCATAAATATCCTACCGATTAGCTAAAACTAATAAATTCCCAATCGACGCATGAAACATGTTTAACATCGGATTGGGATCCAAACCAATCCACAAAACGGGAATCGCTAAAAATATAAATACCCACGTATCAACACCATGAATATCTTTTAATTGGGCAACGCTATCATGCGTAATTTTTCCGAAGAAAACGCGTTTCACCATCCATAAGGTATACGCAGCACCAATCACTAAAATAGATGCAGCAATAAACGTAACCCAAAAACTAGATTTAAAGGTCGATAATAAAATCATAAATTCACCGACAAAACCGGATGTGCCGGGTAATCCCACATTAGACATCGCAAATAACATGAAAAAAGCCGAGAAAATGGGCATGGTTTTTGCAATGCCGCCAAAATCAGAAATGTTGCGTGAATGGAGTTGCTCATACAACACACCAAATGCCAAAAACATTGCACCCGCACCAAACGCATGCGAAATCATTTGCACCATCGCACCCTCTAAACTCATGTACGCATCTTTTAAATTGGCCGTGCGTTCAATAATAATTAACGACATATATGAACCCAATGTCACAAATCCCATGTGCGAGATAGAAGAATACGCAATTAATTTTTTCATATCGGTTTGTGCAATTGCGATAAATCCAATATAAATAATGGCGATTAATGATAACGCAATCATTAACCACGCGAGAGTGTGACTCGCTTGTGGCACAATCGGCAAACTAAATCGCAAAAATCCATACGCACCCAATTTCAGCATTAATGCTGCTAACACAACGGAACCACCGGTTGGCGCTTCGGTGTGCGCATCCGGCAACCATGTATGAAATGGCCACATCGGTACTTTGATTGCAAACGCTAACAAAAATCCAAAGAAAATCCAAATCTGAACAGGCAGTGACATTTTTAAATAATAAAAATTTAAAATATTAAAGCTGTGCGCGTGCAATCCTAAATATAGCAATGCAACCAATAATAATGCGGAGCCTAAAAAAGTATAAATAAAAAACTTAATAGCGGCGTAAGAACGATTTGCACCACCCCAAATGCCAATGCTCAAATACATGGGAATCAACATACCTTCCCAAAAAAAATAAAATAAAATCGCATCAATCGATGCAAACACACCTATCACCATGCCTTGCATCACTAAAAATGCAGCGAGATAGTGCGTTACTTTATGATTGACCATGGTCCACGATGCTAACACCACAATAAATGTCGTAAAACACGTTAAAATAATTAACGGTAACGAAATACCATCTACGCCAATATCATAATAAATATGCAAAATAGGAATCCATTCGAAACGCTGACGAAATTGCATCATGGCAGTATTCGAATCAAAATTCAGCACCATCCATAAACATAACAAAAGCGACACAATTGCAATCAGCAATGCTAACCAACGCGCTTTGTTTTCATTTTTTTCACCACGCAATGCAAGAACAGGAATTGCACCGATAAGGGGGAGCCAGATTAATAAACTTAATACACCAACCATACTAAAAACCCTAATAATCCAACAATCATAATAAACAGGTAATGATACAAATATCCGGATTGTAATTTGCGTAACAAATTGGAAAGGCGTGTGATACCACGACCTGACCCATTCACCATTCCGGTATCAATTATTTTTAAATCACCTGTGTGATAAAAAAATTCACTCAATCGTCGACCGCCACGCACAAAAAACCACTGATTAAAAATATCAAAACCATATTGCACAACCAGAAAACGGCGAATCCAAGAAAAACGTTTCGCTAAAAATTCAGTTACGGTTGGCACCACAATCACCATAAACCATGCAGAAAAAATACCCGCGATGGAAAACCAACAGGGTAATGTATCAATCGAATGCACTACTTGATTCCACACGCCATGAAAATTGACACTCATCTGCGACAATACATTATATTGTGGCAGTATCATCACACTATTTCCTAACAATCCCGGTGAATCAAATAACATCGGTTTTACCGTAAAAATACCGAGTAATAATGAAGGAATTGCTAATAAAATTAAAGGGAATAACATCACCCACTGTTCTTTTAAATGTGAACGTGTGTGTTCATCCATTCTTTCTTTGGTGTGAAATGCCATAAAAAATGTGCGGAAAATATAATACGCTGTAACGAATGCGCCAATTAATAAAACAATATAGGAATAATGCGCACCGAAAATAGTACTAGAATGCACTGCTTCAATCACCGCTTCTTTTGAGAAAAATCCGGACGTCGGCGGAACTGCCGCTAAGGCTAATGCACCAATTAAAAAAGTCATGTAGGTAATCGGTAAATATTTTTTTAAATTTCCCATCTTTCGTAAATCTTGTTCATGATGCATCGCAATAATCACAGAGCCCGCTGCCAAAAATAATAACGCTTTAAAACACGCATGTGTCATTAAATGAAAAATACCGACACTAAACGCAGATGCACCGTTTGCCGCCATCATATAACCCAATTGCGACATTGTGGAATACGCAATCACGCGTTTAATATCAAATTCAACAAACGCCAATAAACCTAATAATAATGCACCCGTTGCACCCACTATCATCACCACACTTAATGCGGTAGAGGATAATTCAAAAATAGGCGACATGCGCGCCACCATAAATACACCCGCCGTCACCATCGTTGCTGCGTGAATCAACGCAGAAATAGGAGTGGGACCTTCCATTGATTCTGGCAACCACACATGCAATGGCATTTGCGCAGACTTTCCCATCGCGCCAATAAATAATAAAATACAAATCACCGTGATAATGGACCAAGGATGGTGTGGAAAAATAGTAATCGTTGTTTGCGCAAGCGTCCCCATTTTTGCAAAGACAGTTGAATAACTTAGGCTGCCGCAATAATCTAAAATCGCTGCAATACCTAACAAAAATCCAAAATCACCGACACGATTGACTAAAAATGCTTTCAAGCTACCAACGGCTGCTGATTCTTTTTCATACCAAAAACCAATTAATAAATATGAAACCAAACCCACCCCTTCCCAGCCAAAAAATAATTGCATGAAATTATTTGCGGTGACCAACATTAACATTGCAAAAGTAAAGCCAGACATATAACAAAAAAAGCGTTGATTACCCGAATCCCCTTTCATGTAACCGATACTATAAATATGCACAATCGTTGCAACAAACGTAACAACAACCATCATCACTGCAGTTAAGCGATCAACTAAAAATCCCACATCAAAATGAAATGACCCACTCTGAACCCACGTATAAATTGCGCCATCAAAAAATTGATTGTGAAAAACAACGGCATTAAAAATCGCTACTGAAGATGCCAATGACGTGCACATGAAAAAAATGGTAATGGCTTGTGTTAAGCGAACACCGATACGTTTACCAAGCAAGCCGGCGATTAAGCTACCGAGAAGTGGCGATAGTACTACTAATAAAGACAGCATTTTAATCATAAGGCAAACCTACTTTAAAAAAATTTACCCACGTAATGTATTCATCTCTTGCACATCAATATTGCCACGTCGACGATATAATAAAACCAAAATTGCCAACCCAATTGCTGCTTCCACTGCCGCTACTGCTAAAATAAAAAACACAAACACTTCGCCGGATAAATCTCTAAAATACTGCGCAAACGCAATAAAATTGGTATTCACTGCTAACAACATTAATTCAATACACATCATCAGCATGATTAAATTCGCACGATTAATAATCATGCCGACGAAGCTCAAGCCAAAAAGAATGGCACTGATTATGAGGTAATCAATTAATGGGATCATATTATTCTCTATTTCAAATCCACAATCCGTAATCTCTCTTTTTTCGTAGCAGCTAACTGCTCTGAAATAATCTGCGATTTTGTACCTGCTTTTTTGCCGTGAAATGCGAGCGCAATAGCTGAAATCATTCCAACCAACAGCAATACCGCCGTTACTTCAAATGGAAATAAGTAATGCGTAAATAATAATTTCCCCATCACTGCGGTGTTGTTGTAATTCGCGCCGTAATGCACTGGCAACGTATTTGATTGTGCCCAATTTTTTTCAGAGAAAACATAAAAAGCGGTACCCGCTAAAATAATCAGCGCCACCATTCCAGCGAGATAATAGTGTAAAAAACGTGATTTTATTTCTGCTTGATCAATGCGAATCATCATAACAACAAATAAAAACAAGGTCATCACTGCACCGACATAAACAAAAATCAATACAAGCGATAAAAATTCCGCTTGCATCAACATCCACAAAACCGCGCTCGCAAAAAAAGCGACAACTAAAAACAGCACTGCGCGCATGGAATTTTTTGATGTGATCACTGCCGTTGCTGAGGCGATCAACACGACGGTGAAGGTATAAAAAATAATTTCATGGATTGGAAATAACATGGGTTACCTTTTTTTATGCGTTATCAGTTATCAGTTATCGGTTATCGGTTCAGTATCAGAGGTACGATTTACCGATAACGGATACCTGATAACTCACCTATACTTCGCATCCACCGCTAAATTTTCAGCGATTTTCTTTTCATAAATATCACCAATCGCTAATAATTTTTCTTTTGTTAAAATATTTTGTCCGCGCTCGGAAATGGAATAATGCATTTCAGGCGTTAATACAATGGCATCAACAGGACACGCTTCTTCACAAAATCCACAATTAATACATTTAAATACATCGATGTCGTAACGCGTTGTGCGACGCGAACCATCTTTTTCACGCGGACCTGCATCAATTTTAATGGCGAGCGCAGGACAAACTGCTTCACATAATTTGCAACCAATACAACGCTCTTCGCCATTGGGATAGCGACGCAACGCTAACATACCGCGAAAACGCGGAGAAATAGGCGTTTCTTCTTCAGGATACTGAATGGTTGTTTTTTTCTTGAAAAAATATTTCAAGGTGATGCAAAAACCTTTCAGGAGTTCCCACAGGGTGAAACTTTTTATTATTGAGATTACCCGTTTCATATCATTATCCAAACCGCCACCACAACCAACCAAACCAACGTCACTGGAATTAACACTTTCCAACCTAAATGCATAATTTGATCGTAACGATAGCGCGGAAAAGTCGCGCGCATCCAAAAATATAAAAATACAAAAAAGGACATCTTTAATAAAAACCATCCTATTCCCGGTACCCACGCAAATAAACTATCCAGCACAGGAATATTTTGAAAAGGCGATAACCAGCCGCCAAAAAATAAAATGCTCGCAACAGCTGAAACTAAAATCATGTTGGCATACTCTGCCAAAAAGAAAATCGCAAACGCCATACCGGAATATTCCACGTGAAATCCAGCAACAATTTCAGATTCTCCTTCTGCAACGTCAAACGGCGCACGATTAGTTTCAGCAACACTCGCAATCCAATACACTAAAAACAGCGGAAATAATGGAATAAAATACCAATGCCATAATCCACCATTTTGTTTTAAAACCAACTCTGATAAATTCATGGTGCCCGATATTAAAATGACACCGACTAATGCAAACCCCAATGCAATTTCGTATGACACCACTTGTGCTGCACTTCGTAATGCGCCAAACAAAGCGTATTTTGAATTCGATGCCCAGCCACCCACCAAAATGCCGTACACACCCAGTGATGTCATTGCAAATAAATAAAGAATTCCTGCATTAATATTCGCAACCACCCAGTGCGGCATAAAGGGGATAACTGCCCATGCTGCCAGCGCCGGCATAATCGCCAACATCGGCGCAATCACAAACAAATACGGATTGGCTTTTGATGGCATGATGATTTCTTTTGTCAGCAATTTCACCACATCAGCAATCGGTTGCAAAAGTCCGCGAAAACCAACGCGATTCGGACCAATTCGTCCTTGCATGTAACTAATCACTTTGCGTTCTGCCATCGTGACATACGCCACAGTAATAAACAGCGGAATCAAAATGCAGATGATTTTGACCAAGATCCACAGTAATGTTTCGAGTTGTGTAAACATGGTTATGCAATTAATTCCTGTAATGATTTTGAGCGTCGCACCAAAGCATTATCACGATACAAATCCCATTCAGGTACCGTAACATGAGATGATGCTGGCAATTCACGTTCAACTATTTTTTTGCAATCTTCACAGCAAACATGTTGATCAAATTTATTTTTTAATTTATCGATAATCATGGATGTCGATTCATAATCAAAACCCGATAAATTCATTCGATTCGCCAGCACACGCAAAATTTTCCACGCGGGTTTGGAATCACCATGCGGAATGCCCGATGCTTTAAACGATTGCCAAACACCGTTCACATTCACATAAGTGCCTTCGTTTTCAGAAAATGGTGTGATTGGTAAAATAAAATCAGCGTATTCGCGCATTTTATCTGTCGCAAAAGTGGAAAAACATACAACCAATTTTGCGTTCGATAAATTTTCCAATGCCTTTTCTGCATATGCTGAGTCCCATTCTAATTCGGTATCCAAAATAAAATAAGTTGAAACAGGATCAGATGTTAACAGTGATTTCGCATCGCGACCTGCCGTGACTTTTACGCCCACTTCTGCGCGATGGGGAATGCAACCGGCAATCCAAGCGCCGGCACTGTTTGCGCCATCCGTTAATATTCCCACGGTGCTATTCGTTAATTGCGCAATTTGATTGGCTAAAGTGCGAATAATGGATGCGTTTGGATGATGTTGCGCGTAGGCGCCTAAAAATATTGCCGATTTGGATGTGCGCAATCTCTCTGCGATCTGTTCGGCAATAGTGGGAGTGGGAGTGGGAGAAGATTGCAGTATCGCAACAATATCCATCAACGATTGAATAATATCTTCATCAATTATTTTTTCTGATAGTGGAAATACAAAATCACATTCCCTGGGATTCACTGCCATCACAGATAAATTTTCTTGCGATGCTTTAAAAATACGTGTGCTGATAATGGGCTGTTCACGTTTTATATTTGAACCAACTAACAAGAGCGTGTCTAAATTTTCAATCTCAGCAATGTCGCAATTTAATTGTGGGAATAATGATCTATGTAATTGGTCTGTAAAATCCAATTCGCGAATACGATGATCCACGTGATTGGATCCCAACGCTCGAATTAATTTTTGAAATAAATAATATTCTTCCAATGTTGAGGAATAACCCGTAATTCCAGCAATATCAGAACCAATATGCGATGTTAAATGCGCAATCGCATCTAACGCATATTGCCACTCCACTTCTATCCATTGATTATTTTTTTTCATTACCGGTTTGTAAATGCGATCTTCGTGATACAATGCTTCGACACTAAAACGATCACGATCACTCATCCACGTTTCATTTATTTTTTCATTTTCGCGCGGCACTGCACGAAATATGGTACGCTCTTTAGAATATTCATGTCCGCGCGTGTGCACATACATATTTGTGCCAACACAATCATGCGGAGAAATGGTTGCATGCTCTTTAATTTCCCAGCCGCGCACCGCATAACGCGCTGGTTTATTGGTTAATGCACCGACAGGACAAATATCAATAATATTGCCTGACACTTCTGATTTTAAGAAATGTTGCACGTAAGTTGTGATTTCTTCTTTTTCACCGCGATTCACCACACCTAATTCGCGAAGGCCTGCGACCTCTTCACCAAAACGCACACAACGCGTACATTGAATACAACGCGTCATTTCAGTTTCAATTAATGGGCCAATATCGGGACTGTGCACAGCACGTTTGGGTTCATTATATTCTGATTTTCCGCAACCAAATCCCATCGATAAATCTTGTAATTCGCATTCACCGCCTTGATCGCAGATCGGGCAATCGAGCGGATGATTAATTAATAAAAATTCCATGACATCGCGTTGTGCTTTCAATGCCATGTCGGATTTTGTTTTGACTTTCATGTTGGGTGTGATTGGCGTGGCGCAAGCAGGTAACGGCTTACCTGATTTTTCAACTTCCACTAAACACATACGGCAATTCGCTGCCACCGATAATTTTTTGTGATAACAGAAACGCGGAATATAAACACCTGCTTCATCGGCGGCTTCGATGATGGTGGTGCCTTCGGGAGTGGAAAGTTGTTTGCCGTCTAGTTCAAACTCAATCATTTTACGTTATCCGCTATCAGTTATCAGTTATCAGTTATCAGTTATCAGTTAGATGTACCTCAGACACTGATAACGGATTACTGATAACTCATATTACACATCTTCGATGCGTCACATGATACTTAAACTCATCATAAAAATGTTTCAAAAATCCGCCCACCGGCCACGCCGCTGCTTCACCAAATGCACAAATCGTGCGGCCTTCAATATTTTTAGCAACGCGTTTTAATGCGTCGATATCTTTTAACGTGCCGTTACCATTTTCTATTTTTTCCACTAATCGATACACCCAACCCGTACCTTCACGACACGGCGTGCATTGTCCGCAGGATTCATGCATATAAAATTGTGAAATGCGTTTTAATGCTTTCACCATGCACGTATTTTGATTCATCACAATCACCGCACCCGAACCCAACGCAGAACCTGCTTTGGCTAAACTGTCATAATCCATATTCGTTTGCATCATGATGTCTGCTGGCAAAACAGGCATCGAACTTCCGCCTGGAATCACCGCTTTTAATGGAATATTATCCAACATGCCGCCCGCTAATTGTAATAATTCTGAAAATGGAATTCCCATCGGTACTTCATAATTACCAGGTTTATTGACATGACCACTCACGCTAAATATTTTGGTACCACCACTTTTCTCAGGACCCATTTTTGCAAACCACTCAGCACCTTTTTCTAAAATCACGGGAATGGATGCATACGATTCGGTATTATTAATATTAGTTGGTTTGCCATACAAACCAAAATTGGCAGGAAAGGGTGGTTTAAAACGGGGCATACCGCGTTTACCTTCGAGTGAATTCATTAATGCTGTTTCTTCACCGCAAATATAAGCGCCCGCACTGTAATGATTGAAAATATCAAAATCAATGCCCGATCCTAAAACATTGTTACCAACCAAACCCGCTTCATACATTTCTTTTAATGCTTGCTCGCAACGCAAAAAAGGTTCATAAAATTCACCGCGCAAAAAATTATAAGCAACTGTTGAACCCATCACGTAACAGGCAATCGCCAATCCTTCTAGCAATTGATGCGGATTGAATCGCAAAATATCGCGATCCTTAAAAGTGCCTGGTTCGCTCTCATCCGAATTACATAAAACATATTTTTGTCCAGGAACAGTCGGTGACACAAAACTCCATTTCAATCCCGTTGGAAAACCAGCACCGCCTCGACCACGCAAACCAGAAGATTTAATTATTTCGATAATCTGTGAGGCAGGAATTTTTTCTTTTAAAATTTTTCGCAAGACTTGATAGCCACCGACAGATTCGTAGGATTTGAATGTCCATGGCTGCTCGAGATGCAATGTGCGATAGCAAACCTGGTTAAGCTGCATTGTCTTTCTCATGTTTTTAGTGATCAGTTATCAGTTATCGACAAAATCATAAACCGCACTTCTGAGGCCTGATTACTGACTACTGACTACTGATAACCGTTCTAATACTTCATCAATTTTTTCACGTGTCAGATTTTCAACATACTCTTTATCATCCACCTGACACATCGGCGCACCGCCGCACGCTGCCATACATTCCACTTCGCATAAGGTAAATTTTCCATCGGCGGTTGTTTCACCTGGCGCAATATTCAACCGTTTTTTTAGATGCGCTATGATTTCATCACTACCACGAAGCATGCAAGAAATATTGGTACATACCGCAATTTTATGTTTGCCAATGGGCTTCAAATTGTACATGTCATAAAATGTCGCGACTTCGTATGCTTCGATGTGTGGAATTCTTAAATAATCCGCAACGACATTCACCGCTTCATTTGTTAGATATCCACCGTTTTGTTCTTGTGCCGCCAATAAACTTGCAACCACTGCTGAACGACGTTGATCTGCTGGATATTTGGTAAGCCAGTGGTCGATGTGTTGTTTGGTTTCTTTTGATAATTCAAATGTCATCTATCAATTTCTCCAAACACAATATCCAAACTCGAAATCACGGCAACTAAGTCCGCAATCATGTGTCCGCGACACAATTCGTCCATTGCTGCCAAATGTGAAAATCCTGCGGCACGCACTTTTAATCGATACGGTTTATTTGCACCATCTGAAATTAAATACACGCCAAATTCGCCTTTGGGATGTTCAACCGCTGCATATACTTCACCGGCAGGAACACAATATCCTTCCGTAAAATATTTAAAATGATGAATCATGCCTTCCATGCTTTCTTTCATCACCTCGCGCGGCGGTGGTGATACTTTAAAATCATCTGATTTAATGGGTCCTGAATTTTTACATAACCACTCTACACATTGTTTAATAATGTTATTCGACTGACGCATTTCTTCAACACGTACCAAATAACGATCATAACAATCACCATTTTTTCCAACGGGAATTTGAAAATCTAATTTATCGTATGCAGCATAAGGTTGTTTGCGACGCAAATCCCATGCAACACCAGAGCCACGTAACATGGGTCCTGTAAATCCCAATTGCAATGCACGTTCCGGTGACACGGCAGCAATACCGACAGTGCGTTGTTTAAAAATGCGATTATCGGTTAATAATGTTTCATACTCATCCACTAATTTTGGAAAGCGATTCGTAAAATCTTCAATAAAATCTAATAAAGAACCTTCGCGATTACTATTGCTATATTGACTGGATGATTTATATCTTGGCATCGTGTCCGGCAAATCACGCGCAACACCGCCGGGGCGATAATAGGTTGCATGCATGCGCGCACCAGAAACAGCTTCATAGCAATCCATTAAATCTTCACGCTCGCGAAAACAATATAAAAATACAGACATTGCACCGCAATCGAGTGCATGCGCACCTAACCACAACAAATGGTTTAAAATACGCGTGATTTCATCAAACATCGTGCGAATATAAAGTGCTCGAATCGGAACAGTAATGCCTAATAATTTTTCGATTGCTAATACATATCCGTGTTCATTACACATCATCGAAACATAATCTAATCGATCCATGTATCCGATCGTTTGATTAAACGGTTTTGATTCTGCTAATTTTTCTGTTGCGCGATGCAACAATCCAATGTGCGGATCAATTTTTTGAATCACTTCACCATCCACTTCCAGAATCAAGCGCAATACACCGTGCGCTGCCGGATGTTGCGGACCAAAGTTGAAGGTGTAGTTCTTGAGTTCAGACATAACGATTATCATCCCTAATCACTTTCGGCACCAATGTGCGTGACTCAATACTCACTGGTTCATACACGCAACGCCCTGTTTTAGCGTCATAACGCATTTCAACTTCACCAATCAACGGAAAATCTTTTCGAAACGGATGACCTTTGAAACCATAATCCGTTAAAATACGACGCAAATCTGGGTGACCTTCATACACAATACCAAACAAATCGTATGCTTCACGCTCAAACCAATCTGCTGATTTCCAGATATCAATCACGGATGGCACAACTGGCTCACTTTCTAAAAAAACTTTTATTCTAATACGTACGTTTTTTGAAATGGATAATAGGTGATAAACGGAAGCGAAGCGTGATTTATTCCAAGTAATTTTGCGTTGTCCTTCATCACTTACACCGCGACTAAAACCAGATTCCGTGGTTTCTTCAGTACGCCAATGTGAAATACCATAATCTTGATAATCCACACCACACACATCCATTAATGCTTCGAAATGAAATTCATCATGCAGTGTTTTGCAAACTGAAAATAAATGGTCTGGCGTGATTTCAAGTGTGATGCAATCTTTTATTTCAGCGGAAATAAGTTTGTTGCCAAAATAGGAGGTAAGTTGTTTTAGTGATATTGTCATATTTTTTATATTCTCTGCAAAATCCGCTTGTTTTCGCTCCGCTACGCATTTGCTTCACGCGCGGTTCTGATTTAACTCACTCATTTTTATCTGGCATTCTACAAACTTATTCACTTCGTTCGCTGGACTATTCGCTTTCGTGTAATTTTATTTTGCAGTTGTATTATTCCATACAACAATGCTTCTGCTGTGGGCGGACAACCAGGAACATAAACATCTACAGGAACAATGCGATCACAACCACGCACAACAGAATAGGAATAATGATAATAACCGCCGCCATTTGCGCACGATCCCATAGAGATAACCCATTTTGGTTCCGGCATTTGATCATATACTTTGCGTAACGCCGGCGCCATTTTATTGCATAATGTTCCTGCGACAATCATCACATCAGATTGACGCGGACTGGGACGAAAAATTAATCCGAAGCGATCGATGTCGTAACGCGATGCAGCACACTGCATCATTTCAACCGCACAACACGCCAAACCAAATGTCATTGGCCACAGGGAACCAGAACGCGCCCAATTAGCAAGGTCGTCGAATTTGGCGAGAAGAAAGCCGTCGCGTTTTAATAATTGCTGTAAGGACATACTGAACCTACTTACTCCCACTCCAGCGCGCCTTTGCGCCACTCATAAATAAATCCGATTACCAAGATTGCGAGAAAAATCATCATTCCCCAAAAACCACTCCAACCAATGTAGCGAATTACCATCGCCCACGGAAATAAAAAAGCAGTTTCTAAATCAAAAATAATAAATAAAATGGCAACCAAATAAAAACGCACATCAAACGGATTATGCGCATCTTCAAAAGCATCAAATCCACATTCATAAGGAGATGATTTCGCGACGGTGGGGCGACGTGGACCCAGTAACCAACCAAGGCCAATGGGCAATAAACCGATGATTAATCCCACTCCAATAAAAACCAAAATGGAAAAGTAATTTGTAAGCATAATATTTCCAAAAAATACCGGCGGACGGACTCGAACCGTCACGGCTTGCGCCACAGCCACCTCAAGGCTGCGTGTCTACCAATTCCACCACGTCGGCTAAAACAGTTATCTGGTATCAGTGTGAGGATACCTACTTCTTTTCACTCGGCGCATAAGAAAATCCATCTGCCACGGGTACTGTTGTTTGTGTTTGTGCTGGCATCACAGGCATCGTTACATTATTCACTTTTTTCTGATCACGCGCAGCCAGATAACTTAATGAAATACTGGTTGTAAAAAAAATCACAGCACACACCGCAGTAACTTTCATCAAGAAAGGTAGTGCACCCGCGCTGCCAAACATTGTATTGGATGAACCGCTACCAAAAGAAGCACCCACATCAGCACCACGGCCATGTTGTAATAACACCAGCGCAATAATCGCGATGGCGATTAATACGTGTAAAATTAAAATTAAAGACTGCATGAAATAGTTATCCGTTATTAGTTATCAGCGAGTGCTGGCGATTTCAATAAAACTATTTGCATCTAATGATGCACCGCCAACCAAAGCACCATCAATGTCATTCATCGAAAAAAGCGCTTTTGCATTTTCTGGTTTTACACTGCCGCCATAGAGAATACGGGTGACATTAGCAAGGTTGGCATCAACTTCAAACAGTTGTGAACGAATGGCGGCATGCACATCTTGCGCCTCCTCAGGTAATGCTGTTTTTCCCGTGCCAATCGCCCACACCGGCTCATATGCAATCACAATTTCAGTAAACGCGGTGCAATTATCTTTCAATACAGATACAACTTCAAGTTGTTCTTTCACAACCGATAATGTTGCGCCCTGTTCACGCTCATATAATGTTTCGCCAACACACAAAATAGGCTTTAAACCTGCGGAAAAAGCCATTTCACACTTACGAATGAGTTGTTGATTATGTTCGTGAAAAAATTGTCTTCGTTCAGAATGTCCAACAATTACATAATGGCATCCCAAATCCATCAACATATGTGCTGAGATTTCACCGGTATACGCGCCATCCGAATATTCTGAAATAGTTTGCGCACCGAAACGAACGATCGAATCAGATAAAAATGACTGACACAAAGACAAGTGCACAAAAGGGGGGAAAATAGCTAATTCAATATCACCCAAATCATACGCATTTTTTGCGATCGCTTTCATCAAAGAGCGCGCACTTTCTACTGTGCCATGCATTTTCCAATTACCTGCAACGAATGGTCGACGCACTGTATTCTCCGTAATGAAGTATGAAGTAAATCAAGATTGCTTTGGATATACCCATTACACCTCAAGATGCGAACAACGGCGAATGCAGGACTTGAAAATTATCTGTAATTCTCGATCGCAATAATAATTTATTTTTTCCAATATTTCTAAAAAAATTTAGTGTTGCTTCATTAAAGTCAGCAAAAGTTTCGTAATATTTATTAGCAGACACTTTTTCATGCATGATTTTCCACAATCGTTCAATTGGATTTAAGTTTGGGGAATATGGCGGCAGATAATGCAACTCAATTGCTAAATTTCTAGCAAATTCTTGCAATGCATTATCAGAATGATAACCGGCGTTATCCCAGATAATATGTATCTTGCATTTTTCAGAATGATTTTTACGCAACTGACATAAAAAACCGGCGATATTATCAGCATCTACTTTGTCTGCTTGTTGATAAATAATTCGATGACCATTCAAGCAAATTCCACCGATAAAATTTAATCTTGGTTGTCTTGCGGTTGTTGGAACTAATTTTTCTTCGCCCTTTAAAATCCAGCCGTATGTTAAATGAGATTGATATTGTGGATGTACGCTGTCTACGAAGTAAATTGGCTCTTTTTTTCCAACTTTTTGTTTCAACCGAGTATAATATTTAATAAATCTTCGTTGCTGTTCTTTGTTTGCTTTTGCTGGCACAGCATGAGGTTTTTTGTAACAAAATTTATTATCGTGCAACCATTTTGTCATACCACTGATGCTGTATTTTTTCTTAAATGTTTTTTTCACATAAGCGCAAATATCTTTCACATAAAGATACGTCACCTCGGAAAGATGCTGTTTTAATTGGCGAGATTCCATTTTATTTAATTTACCAACACTGCCGCCATTTTCTGTATCGAGTTTTTTACTTTTTTGATAGTCATCAATGTGACGACGAATTGTTTCATCATCCAAAAGAAGAATTTTAGCTATTTCTGAATAGGTGTAACCATCGTCATAAGCGAGTACAGCTTTAATTCTGTCGCAAACGCGTTTATCACGCTCTTTTTTATGGCGCTGAATTAATTTGTTTCTTTCCGCTGAAGTAAGCATCTTGTCCATGTTTAGCTTTTTACAATATTTTTTAATTTAATGCACGTAATTTCGCATCTTCAGGTAAGAATGGTATATATTTTTATTTTTGTATCCACCATCACGCTACCAACAAAATAATGCTGAAGCAATTGCCCCCACAGTGCAGATAATTTTTGTGATAATTTTTGATTAATAACAGTTGTTGAGCGCGCTGGATTCGCATTTTTTACTTGTGTGATTGCAATCACCGCGTAATCATGTTGATTCACCAATACCGACTGCGCACCCATTATTTTATTTTTTGCAGCGGCAGAAACGGGTGTCGAGAAAACAGCAGATAGCATTGCTGCGGCGGGAAGCGATAATTTTGCATCTGCCGTTGTAAGCGCAACCGTTTTCCATTGCAATCCATTTGCTTTTGCGAGCATCACAGGATCCACACCATGTGATAATTTTTTTTGTAACTGATATGCCAATAAACCCGCTTGTGCTGACGCTTTTTTTTCTGAAAGTTGTTTTTTAATTTGATCGCGCACTGCATTTAATGGGATGGGTGTAGCGGGAATTTTTTTTGCTATCCGCAAAACCACTTGACTGCCATTTGTCAAACGAATTGGATCACTGTTATTTCCCGCCTGAAAAACAGAATCACTGAATATCGCTTTTAATATTTTTGGATTCGAAAATAAACCTGTTTTCTCACCTGCCTGTGTCATCATATCACTCGTTTGAATCGGTAAATTTAGTGTTTTTGATGCAGATTCGAGTGAATCAGGATTGGTATAAGTAATATCAGCCAACTGACTGCTTTTTTTCGCAACATCAGCCGCAGTCGGTGACAATTCAATATAAGATACAGACACTTTCGTGGGAGTTTGATACTGAGATAAATGATTTTTGTAATTATTTTCAATATCCTCATCAGTCACTTTAATTTTAGTGAGAAATGATTGCGCCAAAATAATAAAATAACCAAATGCACGCTGCTGATGCATTAAACTGTAGAGATGATTTACCTCGTTGGGTAACGCAAATGCGGTTGCTGCAACCCCATTTGTTGCGTCACGAATAATCCATTGTGTCTGCACACGTTGAAAAAATTCAAGCGGTGTCGTACCACTTTGATATAACGTTTGCATGAATTTTTGCTCAGAGAAACGCCCTTGATTTTGAAATTGAGGCGCTGTTTCAACCATCATTTTCACTTGCTGCATACCAATGTGAAAACCTTCATTTTGAAGCGATGTAGATAAACCCGTTTGCATCACAATAGTTTGCAAAGCATAAGCTTTAAGCTGCTGCTCCATATCGGCAGAAAGTGGTTGACCGCCAGACTGCGCCATCACTTTATTTTGTAGTGCGGCATAAAAATTATTAACCGCTTGATCAGTGATGGTCACACCGTTGACTTTGGCAGCAACGTCACCGCCACCTGAACTTTGCTCGAAATAAAATTCGACACTAAAAAGAATAAACGCGCCTGCCACCAGCGCAATGATAACGCCTGCAATCCATCCTGAAATACGATCCCTGATACGTTGCAACATAAATAATCCGATATGGCGGAGCGGACGGGACTCGAACCCGCGACCACCCGCGTGACAGGCGGGTATTCTAACCAGCTGAACTACCGCTCCAGAATCAAATTTGTAATTTGGGTGCTGAGGGATTCGAACCCCCGACATTCGCCTTGTAAGGGCGACGCTCTACCAACTGAGCTAAGCACCCAGCTCTTTCAAATCACATACGGTACTTCCTGTACCTACATCATTCCAATCGCTATTGCACCCTGGGCAACATCCTGTTGCCCGTTTTTTGCTGCGTTCACTCGCAAAAAACCCAACTGAGCTAAGCACCCAGCTCTTTCAAATCGTATGCAATGGTACCTAAAAAATAAAAACTTGCAATACATTCACACTCTATTCACAACGTCTTTTAATTTCTTCCCTGCTTTGAATTTCGCAATCACCGCTGCTGGAATTTTCATTTCAACACCCGTGCGTGGATTACGGCCTATGCGTGCAGCCCGTTTTGATGTTTCAAAAGAACCAAAATTCACAATCGATACTTTCCCACCACTCGCTAATGTATTAGTAATAGCATCAACAAATGTATTCACTGCTGCTTCAGCCGCCACTTTCGAGATATCTGCTTGCGCCGCGATCAAATCAACCAATTCTTGCTTATTCATGTTTTACCTTCCGTTTCCGTGCAATTATTCCAAAATAAAAGAAACAGGAGTTTCGCGGTACGCGAACGAAATGCGGAACTCCTGAGAAAGAGAAATTTATACCAACTGACGAATTACCCTGTCAAGGAAATAATCCGAAAAAATCAGGGGGTTAGTCACTTGACACACCGCCAATTGTCATGACGTCAATCTTTAGTGTGGGCTGGCCAACGCCTACTGGAACACTCTGTCCCGCTTTTCCGCAGGTGCCCACACCCGAATCTAATTTCAAATCATTACCCACCATGGAAATTTTTTTCAATGCTTCATGACCACTGCCAATCAAGGTCATACCTTTAATCGGTCGTGTTATTTTTCCATGCTCAATTAAATAGGCTTCGCTTGCTGTAAATACAAATTTCCCTGACGTGATATCAACTTGTCCGCCTGAGAAATCAGCTGCATAAATACCTTTTTCAACGGATGCGATAATTTCTTCTGGCGTATGATTTCCTGGCATCAAACACGTATTCGTCATGCGCGGCATGGGTAAACATGAATACGATTCACGACGTCCGTTACCTGTGGGTTTCATTTTCATTAACCGCGCATTTAACGTGTCATGCATATAATTTTTTAAAATACCCTTTTCAATCAACACCGTTCGTTGCGTTGGGGTTCCTTCATCATCCACAGTGAGTGAGCCACGACGCCCTGGAATCGTTCCATCATCCACTACCGTACAAAGTGACGATGCCACTTTTTCCCCTATTTTTCCGCTGAAAACAGAAGTTCCCTTGCGATTAAAATCACCTTCCAATCCATGTCCAACCGCTTCATGAAATAAAATCGCAGGCCAACCTGATCCCAACACAACAGGATAGGTTCCCGCCGGTGCTGGCACTGCGCTCAAATTGTGTAATGCTTGTTGCACTGCGCGCTTTACTTGCGCTAGTGCCACATCATTTTTCATCACCACATCATAACCACCACGACCCCCACAGCCCGCGCTCGCTGACTCAAAACGCCCGTCAGATTCAACAATAATGCGCACAGAAAAATGCACCAGCGGTCGCACATCCGATGCAATTTGTCCCTGCATATTCATCACCATCATCACATCATGTGATGCAGATAAACTTAACATCACTTGCTTCACGCGCGGATCCATTTTTCGCGCAACCCAATCAAGATCTTTTAAAAACACGACTTTTTCAGCATCATTTGCACTCATGATTGGATTTAATGCTGGATACAACGGAGATAACGTTAATTCCGCATGCGATTTTACAATGGCATTTCCACCGGATTGAACGATACTGCGCGCTGATTTTGCTGCGTCCAAAATCGCCGCTATTTCAATTTGATCGGCATACGCAAAACCCGTTTTTTCACCACTCATCACGCGCAAACCAAATCCACGATCAATGCTGAATCCACCTTCTTTTACGATGCCATCTTCCAACATCCAACTTTCATTTTGTGATTGTTGCAAATATAAATCCGCTGCATCGATAGTCGAACCAATTGCTTTTCCTAATGCGGATTCAAGTTGTGTTTCACTAATCGTTAACCAGTCATTTTGCATCATTGTTTCTCCCCCGCTCACACTTTCTTTACTATCGGCTTATCCCACGTCCCTGTGATGTGATAATTTATTTCCATCAGTTCACTCATTTTGGAAGCCACTAATTGGTTTGCAACCCAAGCAGCTGCACCGGCAACTGGCCCACTCGTTAATCCAATCAGGGTGGGAAAACTGGATGAAACGTGCGGCAAAACACGCATTTTTAAATCATTTGATTGATCTTCCAAGCTGATTTTTCCAGATAAATTAATGTTGGCAACAGAACTATCGACATCAATTCCACGCGTCAACAACGCACCATTTTGCAAATCAAATTTACCTTGCATTTCATCAAAGCGAAATCCTTTTTTCGTCAATGCCGAAAAATCAAACGTTAAAAAACGTGAAATGGATTCTAAGCTAAATAAATTAAATAAACGCGCTAATATCAAATTATTTTCTGTGTTGGAATCTAATTGCAAAATAGTGCCTTTCTGCAGATCAAATTGCACTTTACCGGTTGCTTGCGATAATGAGAATTGTTTTGGCGTACCAAACCACTGCAACGCAAAATCAGAAGAAAAATCACCGCCCTGTAATCGCGATGACAAATGACGTTGTGACAAAACCGCTCCTAAATTGGTACTCATCAATTGTCCACGCAATCGTGTTTGTTGTTTCAAACCCAACTGCAACCAATCGCCGCGCGCAGTAAAATGAACCAACGGTGATTGCACAGTGAATTCACGAATAAATAATCCATTCTGCGCAGGCTCTGTGACAAAATGAATTTTTCCATCTAATCGATCATTCACGCGCAAATCCTGTATCGTGATATCCATTGCAGGAATAGTATTTGGATTTATTTTTTCAACAGAATTATTTTGTTGTGAATGGTTACTGGCTATTAATAATCGTGTCAAATTAACACGAATAGACTGCGCGCTGTGTTGTGACGGAATGGTGATACCACCCTCAATTTGATTCGCATGCAATGCAACATGCCACACCTGTGCACGCTGCGACAACACAACATGCCAACTCCGCCACCATCGATTCCACAGTCTAAAATGATTTAACGTTAAATGAATCGGTGAATTTTCAGAAAATTGATCGTCGTTGATTTTTCCTTCACCGCTTAATTGCGACAAAGTTATATTCCATTTTTGAAAATGAATTTGGTCATTTTGAAAAAAAATTTTTACTTTTTTTATCAGCGGTAATTTATTTTTTTGTGAAGGAAAAGTCGCGTCAACAACCACGCTAACAGGTCCACTCGCGCTGATGTGTGAAAAATTGCGCATCATTGGAATCGAAAAGTGCTTTGCCAATGCAATCATCTTAGATAATTCACCTTGAATATTCGCGCGCACTTTGTTTTTTTCTTTCATCCAGTTTATTTTAAAAACACGGTTTGCATGTATCACACAGGCGCCATAAAACGGCGTCAATCGACAGTCACTCTGAGATAAAAAAGCACCTCTTGTTTTTATTTTTCCAATCACTTCCCATGATGCAGCAACACGCGTCCACATTGCCTGACCCGCTGTTGTGGACGATGTCCACACCGTTTGAATTTTTTGAATGTGTTGATTCGCATAATCTACCCATAACTCAGCATGAGCAACACCACTTATTTTTATTATTTTTAACCATGAGTTGAATGAAATCGAATCACCTTTCAAATATATTTTTGCTGTCGCATTTTTATTTAAAAAGGAATTACCAATTAATCTCGCAATCACTTGATACCTGTTTTTTCCTACCAACAGATTGGCTGAAATAAGATGTTTTTCATGATGATTTTTTAATAACGCATCAACCGGTTGCGCTGTAAAACAAGATAAATTTAATCGACAAAATGTGATTTGTGTATTCAGCACGCGCACAGTTGGTTGCGAACTCAGCCACGCAATCGCCTGTGAAAACTGAGCAGAATGTTGCGTGAGGGGTAATGCAGTCGTTGCTAAACCGGATAGGTAATAATTTTTATTGGCATCTTGCGCAATGTGTAATTGCAAATGATCCACCATCACTTGTTGTGTGATCCAGTGCCGCAGTAAAATACTTTTCCATAAATTTAATTCAACGGTTAATTGCTGCAATCGTATTTGCGCATGCGTTGCTGAGTCATCGCCAATGCGAATATGGTCAAATACAATCGTGGGTTGCATTACAAAACCATCGATATGTGCTTGTTGAATAGTCACTGTTTCCCCCAATAATTTGCTGGCAACAGCAGAAAATAATTGATTACGCTGCGGAGAAAATTTCAGACATAAAACAATACCGCTGGATATGGTGGCAAACATAAAAAACAAAACGATTGCGCTGGTGAGAATAGCCCTGAAAACACGCATAGTTTCCTTATCGAATAAACGCTTTCGGTCTCACACGATTTAATGTCGACACCATCGTTGGCCAAATTAACGCGGTTGTCATAGCAGAAATGAAATGCAGCAAAATGTGCGTGTTGTGTCCCGTCCAACCGAGAATCATTCCTTGACATAATCCATTTAATGCACAAAACAAGCCGATAAATGACGCTTGCTGCCAGATCGGAGAATAAGCAACAACGGGATATATTTTTAAAAGAAAATAAGCCAGCAACACAAATACAAATGCTTGTTGTCCTAGCGGTGTTCCCGTTATTAAATCCATTAAAAAACCCGCTGTCCACGCTGCCACCAAACCGCATTGTGAAGGTGATGTCAAAATCCAATAACACGTTAATGCAAAAATCCATTGTGGTCTTGCCCAAATAATCCATTGTGGAAAAGGAATAATCGTTAAAAAAATTCCCGCCAAAAAAGTCATGGCAATTAAAAAATAATGAGTGGGCGGCAACTGTCTCATATTTTTTTCGCCTTGCTATTTTTACTCGTAAACGCACTCTGCAATTCTTTTTGTACCGCTTGAGATAATTTTGTTTTATTCGGCCACGCTAATAAAACTTGCTCTGTTTGATTCAAATGAGCTGTCGGTGTCAAAATAATTTTTTCAGTTGGTGCGTTATTTGCATGCTCAATGCGTGAAACCGTTCCAACAGGATAACCAATCGGATAACACAAGCCCAATCCCGATGTCACAAACAAATCTCCTGCTTGAATATCACTTTGATCAGGTATATTAATTAATGCCAATTGTCCTGACACACCCATACCCACAGCAACAGCGCGAATACCATTACGATAATCTTCGACTGGCACCGCTGATTGTTTATCGGTAATCAATAATACTTTACTCGTTAATGCGCCAACACCAATCACTTGACCCATCACACCTGAAGCATCTAAAACAGGCTGATTTTCATAAACCTGATCATTTGACCCTTTGTTCAAAACAACTTGTTGCAAATTCGGATCCAATGCAACTGCTAACAAACGCGCCACAGCAACACGACCTGAAATTTGCGACGTTGATTGCAACAGTTGTCGCAATTGCGCATTTTCTCTTTCTAAGGCCAATAATTTTTGCAAGCGAGATTGCAATAGAATTTCACGCACACGCAATGTTTCATTTTCATGCACCAATTCATTTTGTGATGTTACACTCGCATTCAACCATGCTGAAAAACGAATCGGTGCATCCACCATCCACTGAAAAGGATAAGCAACACTCGATGAAAAACGCATGCGAAAAGTATGAAAAGAAGCGGAGCGCTGATCAAAAAAAATCAGCGCTATCGACAGTAACAACAAAAAGATCGCCCGTAGTCCAATGCCCGAGCGTTGAGAAAACATCCGCTTGATAGAAAACTCCAAAAATCAATTTATTCTCTATATAAAAAATTAGAACCCACCAGATTCATGATTTCCAATGCTCTGCCACCACCACGCGCAACGCAAGTCAATGGATCTTCTGCAACTACAACAGGCAAACCCGTTTCTTCCATTAGCAGGCGATCGAGATCACGTAACAACGCACCACCACCCGTTAATACCATACCACGTTCTGCAATATCCGATGCCAATTCAGGGGGTGCTTGCTCTAATGCAGCACGTACCGCACCAACAATGCCCGACAATGGCTCTTGCATCGCTTCCAAAATTTCATTGCTGTTTAATGTGAAACTTCTGGGCACACCTTCCGCTAAATTACGTCCGCGCACTTCCATTTCTTTCACATCAGAACTAGGGAAGGCAATACCAATCGATTGTTTAATGCGTTCTGCCGTGGTTTCACCAATCAAACTACCGTAGTTACGACGCACGTAATTAATAATGGATTCATCAAAACGATCACCGCCAATTCGAACAGAAGCAGAATACACAACACCATTTAAGGAAATAATCGCGACTTCAGTTGTACCACCACCAATATCCACCACCATGGAACCACGCGCTTCTTCAACGGGTAATCCAGCGCCAATCGCTGCTGCCATCGGTTCTTCAATCAAATAGACTTCACGCGCACCTGCACCCAATGCCGATTCACGAATTGCACGACGTTCTACTTGTGTTGAACCACAAGGAACGCAAACTAACACACGCGGACTGGGACGAAACATCTTGGTTTCATGCACTTTGCCAATAAAATGTTGCAACATTTTTTCTGTTACATGGAAATCCGCAATAACACCATCTTTCAGTGGGCGGGTTGCTATAATATTGCCAGGCGTACGACCCAACATACGTTTTGCTTCTAATCCCACTGCAACCACATGACTTTGTCCGGAGTGTTGATCTTTCCTAAGCGCCACAACAGATGGCTCATTGAGCACAATCCCCTTTTCGCGCACGTAAATAAGCGTGTTTGCTGTCCCTAAATCAATCGAAATATCTTTGGAAAAATAACCGCGAAACTTTTTAAGCATGATCCCTGTCCATTTTATGTATTTAACGAAAACAATCGGATAAATCTATCTGAAATTTGACATGAAGTCGAGATTTACTCACACTTTTCTATTCGCAATTCACCAAAAAATCCGTATAATCCCCACCACCTTTTTCAATCTATTTTTTAAGAAGATTCTCATGAGCACGCTCACCACAGCCGATATTCAAAAAATGGCTGAACTGTCCAAATTAGCATTGCCTACTGAAAAACTGCCCACGCTCACTGTGCGTTTAGAAAACGTGTTAACGCTCGTGAAAAAAATGAATGATGCAAATACGCACAATACTGAACCACTCGCGCATCCGCTCAATGCAATACAACCACTGCGAGATGATATTGTTTCTGAAAAAAATCAGCGTGATTTATTTCAACAAAATGCGCCAACTGTTGAAGCAGGATTGTATATTGTTCCGAAGTTTGTGGAGGCGGAGTAAGTATGCATAACAAATCAATAAAAGCATTATCCGAATTATTAAAAAACAAAAAAATCTCCAGTGTTGAATTAACAAAACATTTTTTATCACGCATCAAACAGCTTGATAAACAGTTAAATTCTTTTATTACGGTCACAGAAGAAAATGCTCTAAAACAAGCACAAGATGCTGATAAAAGAATTGCCGCTGGAACCATGGGTGCATTAACCGGCATTCCCATCGCACAAAAAGATATTTTCTGCACTGCGGGTGTGAAAACCACCTGCGGCTCAAAAATGCTCGATAATTTTGTTGCACCCTATGATGCAACTTTAATTGAAAAATGTAATGCGGCTGGCATGGTGATGTTGGGTAAAACCAATATGGATGAATTCGCAATGGGTTCATCCAATGAAACAAGCTATTTTGGTGCAGTAAAAAATCCGTGGGATTTGGAACGCACACCCGGCGGATCATCCGGTGGTTCTGCTGCTGCAGTAGCGGCACGCATCGCCTCAATTGCAACCGGGACCGATACGGGCGGCTCAATCAGGCAACCCGCTGCTTTATCAGGAATTACCGGTTTAAAACCCACTTATGGTCGTGTATCGCGTTATGGCATGATTGCATTTGCATCCAGTTTAGACCAAGGTGGAATATTATCGCAAACGGCAGAAGATGCGGCGATGTTGTTGAATGTGATCGCGGGTCATGATGAAAAAGACTCCACCTCCATTCATCATGAAGTCCCCGACTACACTACAACACTACAAAATTCGATAAAAGAATCAACCATTGGTTTGCCGGAAGAATATTTTACCGGTAGATTAGCAGTGGATGTTGAAAAAAGCATTCAGGACAGCATTACCATTTTCGAGAAATTAGGATGCGCATTTAAAAAAATTTCGTTGCCGCATACCGAGTTGGCAACGTCCGCGTATTATGTGATTGCACCCGCAGAAGCATCTTCCAATCTAGCACGCTATGATGGCGTACGTTATGGTTATCGTTGCAAAGACCCTAAAAATATAGACGATTTGTACAAGCGTTCGCGCAGCGAAGGATTTGGCGAAGAAGTACAACGTCGCATTTTAATTGGCACGTATGTTTTATCTTCTGGTTTTTATGATGCATTTTATTTAAAAGCACAAAAAATTCGTCGATTAATACGCGATGATTTTTTAACAGCGTTTAAAGAAGTAGATTTAATTTTAACGCCGACTGCACCCACGCCTGCCTTCAAGTTAGGTGAAAAATCACAAGATCCGATTGCAATGTATTTATCCGATATTTTCACAATCGCTGTTAATTTAGCGGGATTGCCAGGCATTTCAATTCCAGCGGGATTGTCAAATAATTTGCCCGTGGGTTTGCAATTAATTGGAAAACATTTTGATGAAGCAAAAATTTTAAATGCCGCACATCAGTTTCAATTGAATACGGAGTGGCATCGCGCATTGCCGAAAGGGTTTTAATATGTCGTATGAAACAATAATCGGACTCGAAGTTCACGTCCAGCTCAACACGAAATCAAAAATATTTTCAGGGGCTGCAACCACATTTGGTGCAGAACCCAATACACAGGCGTGTGCGATTGATTTGGGTTTACCCGGCGTTTTGCCCGTATTAAATAAAGAAGCAGTGAAATTAGCCGTGACAGTGGGTTTAGCAATCGATGCAAAAATAAATAATCGTTCGATATTCGCGCGCAAAAATTATTTTTACCCTGATTTACCAAAAGGCTATCAAATTTCACAACATGAATTGCCGATTGTCGGTGAAGGCAAATTAGCAATCACGCTCGATGATGGTACAACCAAAATCATTCGTATTACACGCGCACACTTAGAAGAAGACGCCGGAAAATCATTGCATGAGGGTTTGCCAAATATTTCCGGTGTTGATTTAAATCGTGCGGGAACACCACTGTTAGAAATTGTGTCCGAACCCGATATGCGTTCCAGTGCGGAAGCGGTTGCGTATTTAAAAACATTGCATCAACTGGTTCGTTATCTGGGAATTTCCGATGGCAATATGCAAGAAGGATCGTTTCGTTGCGATGTCAATATTTCACTGCGAAAATGGGGTTCAGAAAAATACGGCACTCGCGCAGAAATTAAAAACGTCAATTCATTTAAATTTGTGGAACAAGCGATTGAGTACGAAATTGATCGTCAAAAAGAAATTGTAGAAAGTGGTGGCAAAATCATTCAAGAAACACGCCAATATGATCCCGATGAAAATGTGACACACAGTTTGCGCAGCAAAGAAAATGCACCAGAATATCGCTATTTTCCGGATCCGGATTTATTACCGGTTGAAATCACATCAGAATTTTTGGAATCCATTCGAAAAAATATGCCAGAATTACCGTGGCATAAACGTGATCGCTTGAAAAAAGAATATGGGTTAAGTGATTATGACGCTACCTATATTTCAGGCACCTTATCCATTGCGCAATATTTTGAAGAGACGCTGAAGAGCGGGAATGGGAGTGAACAAGCAAAATTAGTAGCGAATTGGATTGCAGGTGAATTGTCTGCGTTTTTAAATAAAAATAATCAGTCAATCGAACAGTCTCCCGTTTCGGCAAAACAACTTGGCGAATTAATTGCACGTATTCATGACAACACGATTTCCAATAATATTGCGAAACAAGTTTTTGAAGCGCTGTGGAATAATGAAGGATCCGTTGATGAAATCATTGAGAAAAAAGGATTGAAGCAAATTACAGATACTTCCGCGATTGAAAAAATCATTGATGAAATTATGACGAACAATCCAATGCAATTAGCCGATTATCGTTCCGGCAAAGATAAATTATTTGGATTTTTTGTGGGTTTGGTGATGAAAGAAACCAAAGGCAAAGCAAATCCAACGCAAGTGAATGAGCTGCTAAAGAAGAAATTGTCTGGGTGAGTCAGTTTGCGCTACACCACAAACCATCCTTGATACGGTTTCATCTTCACTGGTGAATTAACCCATTCTAAAAATAATTTTTTAGTAGGGCGCGCGTGATGATGTTGTTTCAGCCATGCAAAATAATTTCGCAGCATTTGATAGCCCACTGTTTTTCGAGAAATGGCATTGTAATGCCATGAGGCTTGTTTTTTAATGAGCGTGAACGAAGGATTTTTATCGTACAAAATCACACTAATTGCTGCTGCCATTCCCGTGCGATCCGCACCGCCTTCGCAATGAAAAATAATCGGTTTTGGTGCGGTTTGTAATAATTGCACTAATGCGCGTAACGCTTGTTTTGAAGGTAAAGCATACGCTTCAAATCGAGGAGAATAATAATGGAGATGATTGCGTTTTGCAAAATGACTTTCCACTTGGTACCAATGATTACTGGACCAAGTACCGCGTAAATTAATAATTGTTTTAAGATGAAATTTTTCTGTGTATTTTGTCAGGCCATTTCGATCTAACTGCGCACTACGGTAAATTTTTCCGGGAATAACAGTATGTACATTATCTGTAACATAATCGTACCCTAAATGAGCGCCAAAAAAGAGAATGATACCACCCAGTGTAATCCAAAAAAAAATTTTCAGTGTCTTCAATGAACAGCCGCTCTTGTGTTGAACCTGCGCGAGATGCTAGCACAAGCGTAAAATTCACACAACGAACGCACGCCGGGGGCGAGATGATTTTTAATTAGCGATCGTAGGCACATAAGAAACGGTTAAGGCAGTTTTTGTATCGTTATTTTTATATATACACTTCGTTATTTGTCTCTGCGTGTTGTAACTCGCTGCTTTAAAAGTGTACGTCGCGAAGGTTCCAAACCACAGCGGAACAGCTAAGCCAGGGACGGAGGCATGTTTAAAATCCCAAGATGCTGCATAAAAGCCAGACGGAAGGTTGCCATTGGTTCCCCAACAAGTCCAGTTACCTGGTATGGTTGGTGGATTTTCGATCGAGGTGCAGCTCATCATCACCTGAACACTTGGTGCGCAAGCTGGTACGGATTGTGTTGCCAAAGCAGGGATCGTTACACAGGCAAGATAACACCCTGACAATAATAACAATATGGTCATCTTCATCGTATTCTCCTACTGTCAACGCAGAGTATAGTAGTCTTTTTAGGCTTCCGCCTAATTTTGAGAAACATTTTTTAACTGATATAAAACAACAGATTATAAATTTTATTCCAAAAACAAATCTCGCATCGGCGTCACACCTGGCATCATGTTATACCGCGCGAAATCTTTTTCACCCGCATTCGTTAGCACTGCTTCATCAATAAAAAATTGACCTGTTATTTCACGACTATTTTGCGTCAAAATCCAATAAGCCGCATTGGCCACAATTTCTGGATTGCGCGATGCTGCATATAATTCAGGTGGAAAATTGACTTTAATCGCCGACGTTGCAATCGTTGTTTTTGGCCACAACGAATTCACCGCGATTCCCGTATCTTTAAATTCTGCTGACATGCCCAACGTACAAACACTCATACCGTATTTTGAATACGTATAAACCAAATGATCTTTAAACCATTTTGCTTGCATATGCAGTGGCGGCGACATATTTAAAATATGCGGATTTTTTGATTTCATTAAATGAGGAATACAAGCACGCGAACACGCAAACGTAGCACGTGCATTCACACCCATCATCAAATCAAATCGTTTTAATGTGGTGTGTTCTGTATTGGTGAGTGAAATGGCGCTGGCATTATTAACCAAAATATCGATGCCGCCAAATTTTTTTACCGCTTCAGCAATAACCAATTCAATTTGTTTTTCATCACGCACATCCAACGCCAGCGGTAATGCATGGCCGCCAGCTTTTTCCACTTCTTCCGCTGAAGAATAAATAGTGCCGGGTAATGTGTCATGCTTTTCCGTTGTTTTGCCCGTAATGATAATGTTGGCGCCATCACGCGCGCAACGCAATGCGATTGCAAGACCAATTCCCCTTGTTGAACCAGTGATAAAAATGGTTTTTCCTTTTAATGTATTCATAGAATTCCTTGTTATTTAACCCACCACAAAACCTGATGCGGTGAGATTTTTCGGCATTTTTTTTGTATTGGTACTGTAGCGAAGATATCTCGACTATTCAACACCACTGTTTCAAACTGATCATGCGCTTCAGATTCAATATTAACCGTTTGATTACCACAGCGATCTGTTTTAATTAACTGAATGGTTGTTTTCAATAAAATAGGCGAATCAGGCAGAATCATTTTTTCACCCTGCATTGCCAATCGAATTTGCTCAATTCCCATTTGTGCACGCGAAAAAACCATAAAATCGCGCTGCATTGCTGCTTGCATTTTAGTATTAATAATCACCTCATCACTATCCATCACACACAACAGTGTCATGATAAATAAAAAAATCAATGTGATCATTAAAATAGCGCCAACATTATTCTGCTTTTTGTATGGCGGCATATAAAACACCCGATTGACTTAAATTTTCATCAGCAACGATATGATAATTAATTTTAATTGCGCCAATAGGTTCCTTATTAATAGTGGAATGTGTGTCAACATATGAAATAATATTTTTATGATTTTCACTTTCAATCCCAAACAAAATATTAAATTTGTCTACATGAGTGATTAATTCTTCTCGCGGATGATGACCCACTTTAAAAAATAACGCATCAATTTCATGATGCTGATCATCCACGCGAAACGTATTCGCAACAAAAAATTCAACAGGCAAATATTGCATTCGATCATACAATCGTATGCATTCGTGTAATTGCAATAAATCGGTTTTTGATTTAATGCTTAATCCTAATTTTTCCAATGCAGCATCACTGTCATACCCTTTTGCAGAAAGCGATTGTGAGCCAGGTGATTTGGACAAACACGACCAATCACCCGCCATTTCAATTTTTTCTCTTAAAAAACCCGATAAAAAGCGCGTTTTTTCTTGAATCGATGAAAGTATCATTTCTTGGTGATGCAAATTTTGTAATGTTGAAAAAATATGGAACACGCCGATACAAAGCAATACACTCAACGACATTGCCAACATTAATTCTAATAAGCCAAATCCATTTTGTTTGTTGATCAACAAAAAACATCCACCCTTTGCGTTTCACTTTTTCCCGAAAACCAGTTTACATAAATCTGACATTCATGATTATTGTTAGTGAATCCACCCACGCCATTGGGTAATAAACTGGCATTATCGGTATTCCATTCATTCAATGCACGCTGTCGATAATCATTGTCTGCATTGGCCAACAGCATGTCTGAAAAATTCATTAATTGTGAATAGGCGATAGCTTGCCAATTTAGCTGCACTGAATTTTTAAATAAACTAATTTGATAAGCCAGTAACGATAAAAAAACAATCGACATAATGCCCATCGAGGAAAGCACTTCGATCATCACAAAGCCAATTGTTTTTGTATTGATTACACGCATAATAAAAATTATGCGGGAAAATAAAAAAAAGAGAATACCGTAATAGGTATTATTTTATTGTTCTTCGACTGAGTTCAGCTCGACCCGCATTGTAATTATGTTGAAGTGTTTCACGCGTTGGTGCTTTTGAAGGAAATAATGGCGTGCCTTCTACTATCAGTGATTTCAATTGTTCCTCATTTAGAAAAAACGATCCGTGTAGCGATGTAGTACAACTGGGAGTGTTTTTTTGATGTCTTCTGCTCATTGTTATTTTTCCTTATGATAATTTTCGCCAAGTCGTCCCATTAGCACCATCTTCAATCGTAATCCGTAATTTTTGTAACTCATCCCGAATACGATCCGCTTCCGCAAAATTTTTATTTTGTCGTGCTACATTTCGATCATAAATTAATTTTTCAACTTTCGCAGAAAAATCAGAATCCATGCTACCACGCAAAAAAGTTTCTGGATCATTTTGCAAAATACCAAAAATGCTGCCACATTGTTTTAATTGTGCTGCAATGTGAGATGCTTCTGTCATTTTATTGTCTTCGCGTAATTTATTTATTTGATGCGCCATATCAAACATGACTGAGAATGCAATGGGCGTATTAAAATCATCGTCCATTGCAGCGCTAAATTCAGCGGGTACAGTAGACTTCGTTTCGATAATATTTAATCCGCGCAATGCGGTATACAATCTCGTCAATCCTTGCGTTGCAAGCGATATAGCTTCATCAGAATAATCAACGGGGCTGCGATAATGTGCATTCAACATAAAATAACGAATTTTTTCAATATCGTGTTTTGCTAATACCTCGCGTATCGTGAAAAAATTATTGAGTGATTTCGACATTTTTTCACCGTTCACATTTAACAATCCCACATGCATCCACGTATTCGCAAAGGGTTTGTGATACGCGCATTCTGATTGTGCAATTTCATTTTCATGATGTGGAAATTTTAAATCCATTCCACCACCATGAATATCAAATGGCTGTCCTAAAATATCTGAAGCCATCGCAGAACATTCAATATGCCAACCGGGCCTACCCAATCCCCAAGGCGATTCCCACTGCGGTTCGTTGGGTTTTGCTAATTTCCATAACACAAAATCTAATGGATCTTTTTTGCCTTCATTAATATCCACACGTGCGCCCGAAATTAATTTTTCAATATCACGCTTTGATAATTTTCCATACTCTTTGAATTGACGCACTGAAAAACACACATCACCATTGCCCGAAATATACGCTGCTTTTTCAATTAATAATGCTTGTATTAATTCGATAATGGGTTTGATAAATTGCGTTGCGCGCGGTTCATGATCAACCAGTGTTAATCCCAATGCTTTTTCATCGGCATGCATAATATCGATAAAACGTTTTGTTAATGCATTACATGTTTCATTATTTTCAGTCGCGCGTTTAATAATTTTGTCATCTACGTCCGTAATATTACGCACAAAAGTGACTTTATAATTTCTCGCGCGAAAATATCGGACAATCATATCAAATGCCAACATTGATCTGGCATGGCCGATATGACAATAATCATAAACCGTTTGACCGCAAACGTAGAGTTTCACTTCATTGGGAGTAATAGGATGAAATTTCGTTTTGGTACCACTTAAAGAATCATATATAAACATGAGATACTCATTCCGATTAAAACACCCCGCGCTCAAATCGTCGCTTCATCGTTTGCGGTGATATCAATGAAAACAATACCGCCAAATCAGGGCCGTGTTCATGTCCACTCAATACAATCCGCAATGGCATAAATAACGCTTTGCCTTTCACACCACATTTTTCTTTTAAATGCGTTGTGATTTTTTCTGAGCTCGATCCGTACGCTTCCAGTGCAATCAACGCTTCTGAAAAATAATTTTTTCCTGCTGTTTTAATAATTGATTGTTGCGTTTCATTCCATTCCGGCAATTCGGTAAACAACGCTTCCGCCCACTGCTTCACTTCCTCTGGAAATTGCACATTCGGTTTAATGGCAGCAACAAAGGCATCTCGTTTATTGTCAGGCACCAGGGATTTCACTTCATCACCTGCCCACTGCCAAAATAATTCATGCGATAATTGCAACACGCTTTGTGTTTGCCAAAATAATAATTGTTGCTCATTGAATTTGGCGGGCGATTTTACCAGCGCATCAATTTTAAATTCTGTTGCCAATGTTTCCAGCGACAAATAATTGTCATGGCCGTAATAATGCCCCAGTCGTGCAAGATAATTCACAATTGCCATCGGCAAAAAACCTTCATCACGCAACGCAGCGATACTGCGACTCCCATGACGTTTTGATAAAGGACTGCCATCTGATCCAACAATTAATGCAATGTGGCCATAAGTGGGAATGGGTAAATTCAGTGCAGTTAAAATGGCAATTTGTCTGGGTGTGTTGGTAAGATGATCTTCGCCGCGCAACACATGAGTTACTTTCATCAGCGCATCATCAATTGCATTACCATACATAAAAGGTGCTGTACCATCCGCACGCTGAATCACAAAATCACCCAAATCATTTGTTTGAAAACGTTGCTCACCACGCACTAAATCAACAAAAGCAATTACTTCATTTTCTGGAATGCGAAAACGCACTGTCGGTTTTATACCGGCTGCTTTTTTTGCTGCAATCTGTTCCTGCGTTAAATCACGACATGCGCCGGAATATCGTGGTGGTTTTCCTGATTTTTGTTGCAACGCGCGATGCAATGTTAATTGTTCTTCTGTACAGAAACAGGGATAAGCCATTTTTTTTGCGATCAACTGATGATAAAAATCATCGTAAATCGCTTGACGTTCTGACTGATGATACGGCCCGTGATCACCACCTACCTCAACCCCTTCTTGCCAATGCAAATCCAACCAACGTAAATCGCGAATCAATGCTTGCGTGAACACATCGTCAGAACGGGTTCTATCCGTATCTTCGATTCTCAGCAAAAAACAGCCTTTTTCATGCATCGCGTACAATACACTAAATAAAGCAGTGCGTACATTACCTAAATGTAAATAACCCGTAGGGCTCGGACAAAAACGCGTTTTCATAGAATTTCGCTTTACTTTATCAGAAACTGTCAAATTGGGAAGTATACCGAATCAACTTGATTGTGTCAGTTGATAGTTTATATTACTCACACTAATAACTGATAACTGATAACTGATAACTGATAAATGCTAACCAAAAATACAATTCTATTTATTTCAGACCTTCATCTTTCACCGGAAGAACCAATCGTTCTTAACACATTTTATTATTTTTTAGAACACATTGCACCCGATGCTGAATCGTTATACATCTTGGGTGATTTTTTTGAAAGTTATATTGGTGATGATGATGCAAATGCGTTTACGCAATCCATTATTCGCGCACTCTCTCGCTTACGAGATTGCGGCGTGTCCATTTTTTTGATGCACGGCAATCGTGATTTTTTAATTGGAAAACAATTTGCTTATCAAGCGGGTGTTACATTAATTTCTGATCCCGCAGTTATTACACACCACCATCAAAAAATAGTATTGATGCATGGCGATAGTCTCTGCACAAAAGATAAAAATCATCAGCGTTTTAGAAAAATAGTGAGTAGAAAATGGATTCAAAAGTTATTTTTATCGCTTCCACTTTCATTTCGACAAAAAATTGCAAAACAATTACGCGATAAGAGTATGATGCAAAATCGCTATAAATCCAGAGAAATAATGGATGTGTCAGAAGGCACTGTTGAATCAATATTAAAAAAATATTGCGCTAAAAAAATTATTCACGGCCATACTCATCGGACGATGATTTCTGAAAAAAGAATTGTGTTGGGCGCGTGGGATAAAAGAGGGAATTATCTGAGGGTGGATGAAAATGGTGAGAGTGAGATTATAGCGGTATAGAAAAAAGCCTCAGAACACGCATTCACACTTCTACTTTCTCTTTTCTCGCTGCCACCATCAACGCTTTCATTTCTTCCACTGCACGCTGCATACCAATAAATAACGCGCGTGCAACGATACTATGTCCGATATTCAATTCATTTATGTCGGGAATTGCCGCGATCGCTTGCACATTTTCAATATGCAATCCATGTCCTGCATTGACCGTTAAACCCAATTGATGCGCGTATTCGGCTGCTTCAACAATGCGTCGCAATTCTGCTCTCACCTCACTGACATTGACTGCATTCGCATAACAACCCGTGTGTAGTTCAATTGCTTGCGCACCACACCGTTTTGCTGCATCGATTTGCGCACATTCAGGATCAATGAAAAGTGAAACAATAATATTCGCATCGGTTAATCGTGCGCAGACTTCGGTGAGCAATGATTTTTGATCCGCCACATCTAACCCCCCTTCCGTCGTTAATTCATGACGTTTTTCAGGAACAATGCAGACAAATGTCGGTTGTACGGATTCCGCAATCGCAATCATTTCTTCCGTTGCGGCCATTTCTAAATTCATTGGTACATTTAATGTTTCTTTGAAAGTATGCACATCCGCATCTTGAATATGACGACGATCTTCGCGCAAATGCAGCGTAATGCCATCAGCACCTCCTTTAATTGCTTTAAAGGCAGCTTGAACAGGATCGGGGTAAATCACACCACGCACTTCCCTGAGTGTAGCCACATGATCAATATTGACACCCAAACGAATGGTCATAACAAAGTCCTCCTGCATGCTTGAATGCAGAGAATTGTAAAGAGTGAAGAGCAAAAGTGCAAGGAAGGGTTGTTAATTTCAATTTATCTGAAGAGAATGATGCGACCTGTTTTGTGCCAATTTTGTTATGCTTTTCAGCTCTTGATAGCATTTTCCAAGCTTGCCTTCGTGAACAGATTTATTATTAACCACAACAAGATAATTGTTAACGTTTTCATTCGCATCCAATGACTTCTGCAATTCACCCAATGCGTATTGCAATTGATGCACGCCGTCCAGTTTCTGTTTCGCAGATGCATGTGGGCGAAAAAAATTGAATATAGTAGATCTTGTATACATTTGTTTATTACGCACACGTATTGCATACACCGCTTCTCGATATACAAGCTGCGCTTCAAGAATAGCAATACGATCCAGCAATGTATTGTTTCCTCTCTTATCATCAGTAACTTTTTTTAGTTCAGACGCTGCACGCGATAATCCTCTTTTATCTTGGTCTGTTTTACAGTATTTTCCATCTTTACCCGTGTTATTGGGCTGATACTCTAATAATGTCTTACGAAATAATGTACCATCTAGATTTTTAATCGGAGCAATTTGTTCACCAACAAAGCTTTCTATCCACTCATTCATCAAGATCGTTGCACTGTCTTGCTTTTGCTGCGCAGTTAACGTCACCCACTCATTATCAATGATTTTCGAATCGCTAATTTGATTAACAAAATCAAGATGCGCATTTCGTTTTTTTTGCAAACTTAATTCATGCCATTTATTTCTAATTTCTTGTCGAATTTCATCTGCTGTTTTGTTACGTAGATTTTTAATATCGGCATAAATCTTAAAATAAACAGATTTACCTACGTCACTCAGTTCATCAGAATTTTTTTCAATACTGCTGGCGCGTGGCGAGTGCGGAAAAAACTGTATTTGATTACTAAATGTTACATGGCGATGACGATGGCACAATAAATTTTGTGTGCCACTTGGTCTTTTTACACAACTTTTTGTGTTTGAAGAATCATCCATAAAACACAACCTGATTTTCTTGAAACTTTTGATGCGTACTATTTTACGCTGTAAATATTAAAAATAACTTAAAACAAAAACCGACTGTTCAAAATCGTATCGCCCAACAACGACGACAGCGCTAATCGCATTAGCCGTTTCGCGGATGCTAACACAAGTTCATCGTCGAATTGCTCATATCCAATCGCAATTAAATGCCGCCCTAAAAAAAGATAACGATCATTTTGTACGGTATCTGCCGATAAAACCACGCCTTGCTCAGGCTGAAATGTATAATACGAATTAGGTTGAACAACAGAACCTGTTTTTGCCTCTCGAAACAATGATAAACCATAACCCAAATCAGTTAATAATTTTTTTTCAAATATCCGCAAAATAACGGCGACGTTATTTTTCGCACTTCCACTCACACATTTTTCAAAACAAATCAATGTGTCGTGATATAGCTCAAACAACTGAGGATGCGGATCTTCTTTGTGTAACAACCGAATTAATAATTCATTTAAATAAAATCCACAAAACAACGGCGTTTGATTTAATTGTAACGGCATGCCATTTAATTCACTGTGCGTCAGTGTTTTTAATTCGCGCTGACCAAACCAAGAAACCAATAAAGGGGTGAATAATTGCAATTGCCCCTTGAAACGAGATTGCAGACCGCGCGCGCTGTTAGCAACCACAGCAATGCGACCATGCGCTTGCGAAAATAACTCAACAATCAAACTCGTGTTGCGAAAGGGTCGTGTGTGAAGAACATAGGCGGGTGTTAAATCAACACGATGATGGCTCACACTCCCACTCCCACTCACACTTTTTATTTTTCATTCACACCAAACTCACCCAACGCCCGCTGATCATCCGACCAATTCTCTTTTACTTTTACCCACGATTTTAAAAATACTTTTTTGTCGAAATACAATTCCAATGCTTCGCGCGCCAGTGTGCCCACTTTTTTCAAAACAGAACCATTTTTTCCGATCACAATTGATTTTTGACTCTCCCTCGCAACCCAGATAACCACCGCGATTTTAACCATATCGTCTTCTTCCTCCATTGCTTCTACAGTTACAGTAAGCGCATAGGGAATTTCTTCACCCAGCGATCGCATTAATTTTTCACGCACAAATTCTGCTGCAATAAATCGATCACTGCGATCAGTAAATTGTTCCGGCGGAAATAAATCGCCTTTGTGCGGCAAAAAAGGTGTTATTGTTTTTTCAAGTTCATCTACTTGCAAACCGGTTTTTGCAGAGACAGGGACAATTTTTTTAAACTCAAATTGCTTTGATAAATTTTCAATAAATGGTAATAATTCCATTTTATTTTTAATTTCATCAATTTTGTTAATCACCAAAATAACCGGTAATTTGGTGGATTTTAATTGTCGCAACACGCTGGCATCATCATTATCCCAACGCATCGCTTCAATTAAAAATAAAATCACATCCACTTCTCCCAACACCGTTCTCGCAACCCGATTCATTACACGATTGATTTCTTTTTTTTGTTCTTGATGCAATCCGGGTGTGTCAACAAAAATCATTTGCGATGATTCAGTTGTTTTGATTCCTGAAATACGATGGCGCGTGGTTTGTGGTTTACGGGAAGTAATTGAAATTTTTTTACCTAAAATAGTATTCATCAAAGTCGATTTGCCTACATTCGGTTTGCCGATGATGGCAACATAACCTGATGTTTTAGTCATATAATTTCCCCAGAAACTGTTTCGCCGCAATTTGCTCTGCTTTACGACGATTGGTGCTCACTCCTGTTGTTTCAAAATCAAAACCCACCACACGACAAATTACGGTAAATTCTTGTGCGTGCGCATCTCCCGTTGCGGTTGCTTCATAAACAGGTAGCATCATTTTTCGTGCTTGCAACCATTCTTGCAACATGGTCTTGGCATCTTTCACATCCGTTTGTGTATTAATCGTGTCAAACAAATCACCATACCAACGCAAAACATATTGCTGCGTTGTTTGAAAATCAGAATCACAATAAATAGCGCCAATGATCGCTTCAAATGCGCCCGCTAAAATAGATTCGCGTTGATGACCGCCACTTTTTAATTCACCCACACCCAATCGCAAATGATCTCCCACACCAAGCTCACTCGCAATTTTTGCAATGGTTTCTCCTTTAACTAATGCAGCACGCAAACGACTTAAATCACCTTCTTGTGATTTTTCATATCGATGAAATAACTCTGTTGAAATAATTAAACTCAATATCGAATCACCCAGGAATTCCAATCGCTCATTATTCTTTGTTTTTTGCTTACTGCGATGAGTAAGTGCGTGCATGAGCAATGCTTCGCTTTGAAAATGGTAATTTATTTTTTCTTGAAGAGCTTTAAAGTTTGTCATTATTTTTTATCCGATCGCAACACCGCCAAAAATGCATCTTGCGGAATAGTGACTTTCCCAATTTGTTTCATGCGTTTTTTTCCAGCTTTCTGTTTTTCTAATAATTTTTTCTTACGTGTGACATCACCACCGTAACATTTTGCGGTGACATTTTTTCGCAATGCTTTCACCGTACTGCGTGCAATAATTTTTCCACCAATCGTCGCTTGCAAAGCAACATCATACATTTGTCTCGGAATAATGCTTTGCAGACGCTCCGCAATGTCACGACCACGCGATTCCGCATGATCGCGATGCACAATGGACGCCAATGCGTCAACTTTATCGCCATTCACTAAAATATCTAATTTCACTAAATTCGCTTCAATAAAATGATCAAAACTATAATCCAAAGAAGCAAAACCGCGACTCAGCGATTTTAATCGATCAAAAAAATCGGAGACCACTTCACTCAGTGGAATCTGATATTGCAAGGAAACTTGATTACCCACGTAAATCATTTTTTTCTGTATACCGCGTCTTTCAATGCATAATGTAATAATGCTACCCACATATTCTTGTGGCGTTAAAATATTGACTTCGGCAATCGGTTCGCGCAATTCTGCAATCGCTGAAATTTCGGGTAATTGACTTGGATTGTCAATGTAAATCACTTCACTGTTTTTCATCAATAATTCGTACACTACAGTAGGTGCTGTGGTAATTAAATCCAGATCATATTCACGCTCTAATCGTTCTTGCACAATTTCCATGTGCAATAACCCCAAAAATCCACAACGAAAACCAGCACCCAATGCAGATGAATTTTCAGGTTCGTAAAACAATGCTGCATCATTTAATCTTAATTTTGATAATGCTTCGCGAAAAGCTTCATAATCATCTGCGCTAATCGGAAACATACCCGCATACACTTGCGGTTTGACTTTCTTAAATCCGGGTAATGGCGTTGTCGCCGCATTTTTCGCATGCGTTAATGTATCACCAACGGGCGCGCCAAAAATATCTTTGATGCCTGCAACCACATAACCCACTTCACCCGCGCACAATTGCTGTAATGGAAAACGTTTCGGCGTAAAAATACCTACGCCATCCACAATATGATCACGCCCTGTCGACATCACGCGAATTTTATCGCCAATTTTTAACGTGCCTTGTTTCACACGCACCAATGAAACCACACCCAAATAACTGTCAAACCAAGAATCAATAATTAACGCTTGCAGCGGTGCATTTACATCACCCACGGGTGCGGGAATTTTTTCAATTAATTGTTCGATTAATTCAGGAATGCCCATTCCCGATTTTGCACTCACCGGCAATGCATCTTGCGCATCAATGCCGATAATTTCTTCGATTTCTTTTTTCACTTTGTCAGGATCTGCTTGCGGCAAATCCATTTTATTTAACACCGGCAACACCACTAAATTTTCATTTAGTGCGGTGTAACACGTTGCAACCGTTTGCGCTTCAACCCCTTGCGCTGCATCCACCACCAACAATGCCCCTTCACATGCAAATAACGAACGAGATACCTCGTATGAAAAATCCACATGTCCTGGCGTGTCAATAAAATTCAATTGAACTATCTCACCATTTTTTGCTTTATAAAATAGCGTCACACATTGCGCTTTAATCGTAATACCACGTTCACGCTCAATATCCATACTATCAAGCACCTGTGCTTTCATTTCCCGCTCAGACAAGCCACCGCACAACTGAATCAAGCGATCTGCCAAGGTCGATTTGCCATGGTCAATATGCGCTATAATGGAGAAATTGCGAATATGAGACTGAGGAACAGCGATGTGATGTAAGCTACTGATCATTGAATATGAACCATGGTTGTATTGCTCGACATCCTACCGTAACTGACATCGTTTGGCATCTTTAACGTAATAATACGATGCGCTATAAATGAAAAACACCAATAAAAATCTATCAAAAATCAATCAGATAAACACATTAATATTTCTTTAATTTTTTAGTAGGAAGATCACTCAATGGGACATTTTCAATTTGGTGCCATACTTTAACGTGAAGACTGAGGGTAATAATATGACAAGAAAAACACACTTGTTTCCGCCTACGCCTAATAATAATAATCTAGCGCTGAAGTGGACTCGCGACGAATTTAATGACGGCGATTTGCGTGTTCTTCAGAATGGGCGGGAAATCACAACCACTGTGCCGAAGAATATTGCTCCCTTCGATTTTCCATCCCTCCCCTTCAGGGAAATACCCAACATTATCACGCCACTAAACACTCTGAAATTCAATCAACTAGTAGAAACGCTCGCAGAAAAAAAAGTAAAGGTCAGCCCCCTCTTTTCTCTTCTTAATCTTTTTAATCGAAAACATCAAGAAACGGGAACCATCAACACCAATGTTGATATGATTAGACGCGCACTGACGCAGGCTTTGCAAGCTCGCCTCAATAAAATAGCAATGCCCCCCCACTGATCAGAATTTCTGTACTCCTGTTTTATCTATAACAAATGAGGATATCCCAGGGGTAATATCCAGTTATCTGGGCAGCCCATTATAATGACGAATAATATTAGCCTAATAGCAGAAATTAATGGAACCATATCAATCGCATTATACGAGTGGGGCAAGAATGCGGATTTCCTGAAAAGTAAATTTACCAGATCCAACAATCAAAATTTCCGGGACATTGTAGCTATGTTAAGTGATCTTGGTGAGCCACAATTCAGACATGCTGATCTCAAGTAATCAGTTGATCGAGGGTGTCAATCAGCTGTAAATACAAAAATGCTCGGTCGCGTTTGATAACAATATTATCCAATGCAAATTTCGGCTGTGAATTAGCACTCGCGTCAATCACATCACGTTGAATCTGATGCAGATGTTTTTCATTGGGCATGCGTAATTGATTCTGACAAAACCATTCGCGTAATAATAATTTTTGTTTTTCAGATGAAAATTCACGCAATTTCTTTAAATCAATTTTTTTAGGGTCGGTTGTTTTTATTTTTTCAAAATCGTGTTTCACCATTTCTGCAATTATTTTTTCTTGTTCTGAAATTAACTTTGCAGAACGGGCTAAGTTTTGAATGACGGCTGGATACTGTTTTTTCAATAATGGAAAAATATCCTGCCTTAAAAAATTACGACGAAAACGGGGATTAGTATTGCTATCATCTTCAATCCATTTTAATTTATTTTCTAATGCATATTGCTCTAATTGTTCACGTGAAAAATGCAATAAAGGGCGAATTAAAACACGGTTGCCAAATTTTTTAATGTCGGGCATTGCCGATAATCCTTTTGAACCTGCACCTCGCAACGCCTGTAATAAAAATGTTTCTGCTTGATCATTTAAATTGTGCGCCGTCAATAACACAGTATCCTTATCAAGATATTTTCTCAAAGCAGCATAACGCGCCAAACGCGCTTGTTCTTCTAAACTATCACCCGGTTTTAAATCAAGCGTGATTTTTTCAACAGAAATGGGAATGTTTAATTCGCCGCAGATTTTTTTACAGTGTTTTTCCCACGAATCAGATGCGAGATTGATGTGATGGTTCACATGTACGGCATGAAGTGTGATATTGGCATTTTCTTTTTGTAATTGCGTCATCGCATGCAACAACACGTGCGAATCAACGCCGCCGCTGTAGGCAATAACAAAATTATTTTGTTTTGTCAGAGATTGTAACATTTTTTTTAGTTTGAGCAAGGCAAGCATAATTAAGTTATCAGTGTGAGTTATCAGTGTGAAAATGAAATATATTTACTCACACTGATACCAGATAACTGATACCTACACCTCCGGATGCAACCAAAAATCTTGTCTTTGTTTTACCAATTCATCCAATGATAATTTCTGCAATGATTTTAAATTTAATATTAAGCGTTGCTTCAAACGCTCTGCCATTTTATCGGGATCGCGATGCGCGCCACCCAATGGTTCTTCAATCACTTCTTGAATTAATTGTAATGATTTTAATCGCTTCGCCGTTAAATTAAGCGCTTCCGCAGCATCCCCCGCTTTTTCAGCGCTTTTCCATAAAATAGAAGCACACCCTTCTGGTGAAATCACTGAGTAATAGCTGTATTGCAGCATCAATGTGCAATCAGCAACACCCAACGCCAAAGCACCACCCGAACAGCCTTCACCCAATACAGTGGCGATAATGGGTGTTCTGAGTTCCGCCATCTCATATAAATTTCTCGCAATCGCTTCACTTTGATTTTTTTCTTCTGCGGTAATACCAGGATAAGCACCGGGTGTGTCGATAAAAGTCAGCACCGGCACAGTAAATTTTTCAGCCAATTTCATTAATCGCAATGCTTTGCGAAATGCTTCGGGTGATGCCATTCCAAAATTACGCGCGACTTTTTCTTTTGTTGTGCGACCTTTTTGATGACCTATCACCATCACTGCTTGATCATTTAATTTTGCTAATCCACCGACAACAGAGGCACCATTTGACGCATGACGATCACCGTGAAGTTCATCAAATTCAGTAAAAATTTTTTCGATGTAATCCATCGTGTAAGGACGTTTCGGATGACGTGCTACCTGTACAATTTGTTGATCGGTTAATTTTGAAAAAATAGATTCGGTTAACGTCACATTCTTTTGTTCAAGCTTGGTAATTTCTTCCGTAATGTTGATGTCTTGATCCGCACCCACGCGACGCAACTCGATAATTTTTTCTTCCAGCTCAGCGATGGGTTGTTCGAAATCGAGATAATCCAGATTCATATTACGCCGCCTGTTTTGAAATTGATTTTGATCCACACTGCGGACATTTTCCTTCTTTCACATCAGGTGATTTTAATGCTGCACGACAATCAAAACATTGTTTCGCATCCGTTTCTTGCAATGCACTGTTTACCGCAACACGCTGATCAAACACAAAGCATTCGCCGTGATAAAAATCACCGCCACATTTTTCAAAATAATTTAAAATACCACCATTCAACTGATACACATTTTTAAATCCTTTTTGCGCCATCAATTCTGCTGCTTTTTCACAACGAATTCCGCCCGTGCAAAAAGTGACAATGATTTTTTCTTTCATTTCATCTGGTAAAAAATCAATTGCTTCGTTGAATTCACGAAAGTGATTAATATGTAAATCCATCGCGTGATCAAATGTACCCAACTTAATTTCGTACACGTTACGCGTGTCTAACACAACCATATCGCGATTTTCAGCATACCATTGTCTTAATTCTTCAGGAGAAATATAAGGCGCTGTTTTAATCGATGGCACCACAGTGGACTCACCCATAGGAATAATTTCTTTTTTCAAACGCACTAACATACGATTAAACGGCTGATAATCCGTAAAACTTTCTTTAAACCACATATCCGTAAATTCAGGAATGGATCGGAAAAAAATAAGGAACGCATCAATATTTTCACGCGTGCCTGCTAAAAATACATTAATTCCTTCGCGACTCAATAATAAAGTTCCCTTTAATGCGCACGCCACTGTTTTCGCTTTTAAATCCGCGCGCAATTGCGGCAACTGAGTATCATGTAATGAAACAAAACGATAACCTGATAAATTCACGATGGATAAATTATTTTGCATTTTTTTATTCCTCTGCTGATCAGTATTCAGCGTGCGCGTATCTTACCGCATTGTTGCCGTACCAGTCTATTCAGGTTAATCTACTGATTGTTATAGTACAAAATAATGGAATGGTCACATGAATAAAACGCTTTCAAAATGGATCTTCGGATCACTGGCGTTAACCACTTTTTTTTTAACCGGTTGCGCAAAAAACCCCGATCCCAGCGCGAATGATCCATTGGAAGGTTACAATCGCGCCATGTTTGCGTTTAACCAAGATATTGATCACCTGACCGTTCGTCCGTTGGCAAAAGTGTACAACACAATCACGCCAGCCCCGCTTCAAAAAGGTATTACCAACGTATTTGACAATGTGGATGAAATAACCACATTACCCAATGATGTTTTACAAGGCAATTTCAGATATATATTTGTCGACGTCTGGCGTTTTGCTATTAACACAACAGCGGGTCTCGGTGGATTAATTGACGTTGCAACCAAAATGGGTATTAAACCACATGTTGAATCATTTGGATTAACAATTGCAAAATGGCGCGGTGGAAAAACATCATCCTACTTTGTTATTCCTCTGCTTGGACCATCCAGCATTCAAAGTGCGATTGGACTCGCTGGAGATTATTACGCATCACCCTTTCCTTACATCAATAATCAAAACATCAATTATATCTACACAGGCGCAAGATTATTGCATACCCGCGCACAATTATTACCAGCGGATCGCTTGGTGGATAATGCGTTTGATCCTTATGTCTTTGTGCGCGATGCTTATTTGCAACGCGAAAAAGAAAAAATTGCTGAAAATCAGGCATTGCCAAAAATGCCTGAATAAGCCGAAAAATAAAGAGAATTTAATTGAAGTTATTGGAAGATGCGCTGACTTTTTTTAAAGGGTTTTTTTTATATCCACGCAGAATGGGTGCTATTCTTCCCAGCTCGCAATATCTTGCACGCAGCATGGTGAGTTGCATCGATCAATCACAATCGGGATTCGTGTTAGAACTCGGCCCAGGTACGGGCGTCATTACCAAAGCGATTTTAAATTCAGGAATTGCTGCTGATCACCTTATTTCACTTGAAATTACACCGCATTTTGCAGAACAATTACGTCAACAAATTCCCGCTATTACTGTGCTACAAGGTGATGCCATGTATTTATCTGAATTACTTAAAAATAAAAATCCTATTCGCACAATTATTTCTAGCTTGCCACTTCGTTCAATGACGCAGGCAGCACGTGATCATTTATTTTCTGAAATCCAAAAAACCATTGCACCATCAGGTCAATTTATTCAGTTCACGTATTCTATGAGAAAAGATACGGATTATTATCCCGCTAATTTTAAACCAATGAATTCATTTATTGTATGGCGAAATATTCCGCCTGCTAGAGTGACGGTGTTTCAGATAGTTTAGGAACGCGCACGTTAGACTTCTTTTAACTCAGGTCCCAACCATTCGCTCAACATAGATGGGGGATCGCGATGTTCGTATAAAATTGCATAAACTTGTTCTGAAATAGGCATCGACACATTATTTTTTTTAGCCAACTGAAATAATTGTTTCGCATTATAATAACCTTCAACTGACTCACCAATGTCTTTCAGTGTTTTTTCAATAGAATTACCTTGACCAATACTCAAACCAAAACGACGATTGCGTGATTGATTGTCTGTGCATGTTAATATTAAATCACCTACACCCGCCAAGCTCATCATCGTGTCACGCTTACCACCCAACGCCACACACAAGCGCGCCATTTCTGCTAATCCACGCGTAATTAACGCACATTTTGTATTGGTACCCAATCCCATACCATCTGAAATACCGGCCGCAATGGCCATGACATTTTTCACAACACCACATAATTGCAAGCCAATTAAATCAGAATTCTGATACAAACGAAAAGTATGACTATGAAAACGCATTGTCAATTCATCGAGAAATGCAGAATTATTTCCAGCCAAACTGACTGCGGTTGGCAAATTCAACATCACTTCTTTTGCAAAACTAGGGCCCGAAAAAGCAGCAACGGGTGTTTTGTCAGAGAAAACATCATAAACAACGGTATGTAAAAACGCGCACGTGTCAGGATCCAGTCCTTTTGTACCCCACACCAATCGCACATTCATCGACACAATTGGTTTTAATTGCTGCAAAACTTTTCGAAAAGCATAACTTGGCACTACCAAACAAATATCTCGAATGCCTTCTACTGCTTTATTTAACTCAAACAGAATATGCAGATTATCAGGCAATGCTACTCCCAAAAACGCACGCTCCAATTGCATTAACTCTAATCGCTTTGTATCCACATCCCACAAACGTACTGATTGACCATTGCGCGCCAACAACACTGCCAATGCAGTTCCCCACGCACCAGCGCCAAGAACTGTCATGGGCGAAAATGAATTCATTAATAATACACCTTACTTTTTTTCTTCTTTGTTTTTAGCAGCGGCTTGTTGTTTTTGTTGCTCATACAATACATCAAAATTGACTGGCGCTAAATACAATTGCGGAAAACCAGCGCGCATCACTGCATCAGACACCACTTCGCGCGCATAAGGATATAAAATATTCGGACAGAAACTACCGAGCGCATGATGCAACTGCTCCTCAGAAAATCCTTTCATTGCAAAAATTCCAGCTTGTTTTACTTCAACCAAAAATGCTACTTTTTCTTTAATTTTAACGGTCACTGTGACTGTTAACACAACTTCACGAACATTTTCATCCAACTTCAAGCTCGCATCTGTCGCCAAGTCCATATGTATTTGAGGTTCCCACGGTTCCAGAAAAATCTTGGGGGTGTTGGGTGTTTCAAGCGACAAGTCTTTTACATACAAGCGTTGGATTGCAAATTCAGGTGCACTCGGTGCCACAGTTTGTTTTTGCTCCGTTGGTTCTTTTTGTTCTTTTTTCTGTGTCATTGTTCTCCCTCCTTACATTGTCTATTTTATCTTTAATTAGGTGGTAAGCAAATTATCTAACTGTTTAGTTTGCTCTAATGCATATAAATCATCACAACCACCAATACCTTGGTCATTAATAAAAATTTGTGGAACCGTCCTACGACCTTCTGCTCGAAGCAACATCATCTCCACTGCTTTTGAATCTTCATCCACACGAATTTCCGTGTATTTCACTTTTTTGTGATCCAACAACTGTTTTGCTCGCACACAATACGGGCAGGTTTTTTTAGTATAGATTTCAACTTTTGCCATATTTTCCCGCCTATTTTTTAACGAGTGGCATTCCTGCTGTTTTCCAAGCATCAATGCCACCTTTTAATGAAACCACTTTTTCAAATCCATTTTTTTTCAATCGCGCTGCAATCGCCGCTGTCTTGGCACCCATCACATCCACCAGAATCACATAGCGTTGTCGATAGGTTTCCATTTTAGTTTGCTGATGATCAAAATCCACCAATGGAATATTTTTTGCATTCACAATATGGCCGTCGCGAAAAGCAGTGGCATCGCGCAGATCAATTACCACAGCCTCTTCGCGATTAATTAACTGAATTGCCAGCGCTGGCGTCACTTGACCACCGCCCATACCCTGACTTCTCGCCTCTTCAATAAACAACAGAATAACAACAATAACAAACGCACCCACCAACGGCCAATGCTTCATTACAAATTGCGTGATTTCAGGTAACATACCGCAACATCTCCACAAGCAATATCAAAAATAAGAAAGCAAAACAGTATACTGAATCATGAGTGAAAAGACAGCAAAAGCCGTTATTTTATTGTCGGGTGGTTTAGATTCAACCACCTGTCTTGCGATCGCAAAAAAGCAAGGTTATGACTGTTACGCACTCAGCATTAATTACGGTCAGAAACAATGTATTGAATTGGCAGCAGCAAGAAAAATTGCTGCTGTGTTTCAAGTAAAAAAACACCACGTTGTCACACTGTCTATCGGTGAGTTTGGTGGCTCTGCATTGACCGATAAAAATATGATTATTCCTGCATTTCGTTCATCTGAAAATAAATTAACGGTCATTCCCACAACGTACGTCCCAGCGCGCAACACCATTTTTTTATCAGTTGCCCTCGGATTTGCAGAAACAGTTGATGCGGATGCCATTTTTATTGGCGCAAATGCAGTAGATTATTCTGGTTATCCCGATTGTCGCCCTGAGTATTTCGAAGCATTTCAAATAATGGCAAATATAGCGACAAAATCAGCAGTGTGTGGAAAAAAAATTAAAATTGAAACACCCATTTTGCATCTTTCAAAAGCAGATATTATTGCACTCGGCACAACATTGGGTGTTGATTATGGTTTAACGATTTCGTGTTATCAAGCAAATGAAAGTGGATTGGCGTGCGGCATATGCGATGCATGCGCATTTCGCAAAATGGGATTTGAAAAAAATAATATGGTGGATCCAACGAGGTATGCATGAAAAAAAAACCATTTGCATTAATCATCTTAGACGGTTGGGGTTATCGACAAGAAATAACACACAATCCAACACGCGCTGTTTCAACACCCACATTCGATTATTTATTTTCACACTATCCACATTGCTTGATTGAAGCATCAGGTGAAGCCGTTGGTTTGCCCGCAGGACAAATGGGAAATTCTGAAGTCGGACATTTACATATTGGCGCAGGTCGAAAAGTACCACAAGATTTAACCCGTATTCATCAGGCGATCAAAACAGGTTCTTTTTTTGAAAATGTTGTTTTAAAAAATTCAATTCAACACGCAAAAAAAAATAATAGTGCGGTGCATATTTTAGGGCTGGCATCAGATGGCGGCGTTCATAGTCACATCGATCATTTGTGCGCGATGATTGACATGGTTTCCACTGCTCATGTAAAAAATTATTGTCATGTCATTTGTGATGGCAGAGACACCCCCCCTCAATCTGCACTACCTTTTATTCGACGTATTGATGCGTTGTATCAAAAAAATAAATCAGGAAAAATTGCTTCCGTGATTGGACGTTATTTTGCAATGGATCGTGATAACCGTTTGGATCGCACAAAAAAAGCATATGATTTATTCACAGCGGGTCAAGCAGATTACACTGCAGATTCAGCTGAAATGGCTGTAAAAAATGCCTACGCACGCAATGAAACGGATGAATTTATTTCGCCGACTTGTATTATGGATCATCACAAGCGCATTGTTATCGAAGATAATGATGTGGTGATTATGATAAATTTTCGCGCTGATCGCGCAAGACAACTCACGCACGCATTTATTAATTCTGATTTGCATCTCGCTGATTTCGTCACATTCACTGATTATGTAGACGATCCTTCGATTCATGTTGCTCATGAACCACTGATTTTAAAAAATACGTTAGGTGAGTTAATATCAGAACACGGTCTCACCCAACTTCGTTTGGCGGAAACTGAAAAATATGCACACGTCACTTATTTTTTAAATGGCGGCGTTGAAACACCCACTAAAAATGAAGATCGCACATTAATTCCTTCACCCACAGTAGCAACCTACGATACGCAACCAGAAATGAGTGCTGATGCACTCACCGATGCTTTTGTTAGCGCAATTGAAAATCAGCAATATGATTTGATCGTTTGTAATTATGCTAATCCCGACATGATTGGTCACACAGGAAATGAAAAAGCAGCAGAGAAAGCAGTTGTCGTCATCGACGCGTGTTTGCAACGCGTTTTAACTGCATTGAAAAAAGTAAAGGGGGAAGCACTCATTACTGCTGATCATGGTAATATTGAATTAATGTATGATGAAAAAATAGGACAGCCCCACACAGCACACACAACCAATTTGGTGCCATTAATTTATGTTGGACGTCCCGCAAAAATAATCATTACAACAGGCGCGCTCGATGATGTAGCACCAACTTTACTGTATTTGATGGGATTATCAAAACCAACAGAAATGACGGGGAAGGTGTTGGTGAGCGTGGATGCGAGAGCAGAGCAAAAATCATGAAAAAAATGTCGCACTTAACCATTTTCCTCACACTCACACTCACCCTTTCTGCTTACGCCGCTGAACAAAATTCCCAACTCAATAATCTCAACAACCATATCGCTGCGATAAAAATAGATTTACAACAAGCAACGCAAAAAAAATCACACCTACAAAGTACATTAGCTGAAATTGAAACAACGGAAGGTCACCTAAACCAACAACTTAAAAACACACAACAGCAATTGTCACAACAACAAAAACAATTACAACAACTACAACAACAATCACTTCCGTTATCAACACAAAAAAAACAAGCGCGAAAATTATTACAACAACAAATTCGCGCTGCTTATTTGTTTAGCCAACAACCTTATTTAAAATTATGGTTAGCGCCCGATGATATGTTGCAAACACAACGATTATTACTGTATTTTCACTACATCACGCAATCACAAATGCAAACAGTGATGCAATTACAACAATCCATCGCAGCGTGCGAACAAAATCAAAAAGCGATTCAAACTCAATATGCGCAATTGCTGACAATCAAACAATCACAGATGGAAAATCAAACAGCATTACAAAAAACAAAAACGATGCGAGAACAGTTGATTGCAACCATCAATCAACATATTCAATCCAAACATCAAAAACTCATTTCATTGTTGGATGATAAAAAAAGACTGGAAAATACGCTACAACAACTGCATCAACAAATCACTGAGCACGTATCAACGGCAGTATTAGACAATCATCCTTTTGCAACATTACAAGGAAAATTATCGTGGCCCGTGCGAGGACAAGTGCTCCATAATTTTGGTACCCAAATAGATCAAAGCGAGCTAAGATGGGATGGAACCTTGATTCAAGCGCCCACTGGTCAGCCGGTTCATGCCGTTGCGTCAGGACGCGTTATTTTTGCAAAATGGTTGGCAGGATATGGATTGATGATTATTATCAATCAAGGCAATGGATACATGACACTGTATGGTCGCAATCAAACACTCACTAAAAATGCAGGTGATACTGTGCGCGCAGGTGATGTGATTGCAACCGTTGGAAAATCAGGCGGCTTTCATCATTCTGCTTTGTATTTCTCGATTCGTCATAATGCACAAGTGTTAAATCCAATGCTGTGGTGCCGATAATACATCGACAAGGAGTCGTCAATGAAATCATTGTTAACAATTATTTTTGTCAGTGCGGGTATTTTATTTTTCTCACAAAGCACAATTAGTTTTGGATTTCCTATAACACAAAATGAAAACAACACAACCGTTTCTAAAGAAGAAATACAAAATTTAATTAGTGTGGTCAACGCTATTCACGCAAATTATATTTCTCCAGTCGACAACAAAGCGCTTTTTGAAAATGCAGTCAATGGCATGGTCACTCGCCTTGATCCGCATTCTGCTTATTTAAATAAAAATGAACTGACAGAGTTAGAAACAACCGTATCCGGTGAATTTGTCGGTATTGGCGTTGAACTCACGTCTGAAAAAGGCATGCTGAAAGTCATCAGTCCCATCGATGGATCACCTGCTGCAAAAGCAGGCATTAAAACGGGTGATTACATTATCAAAGTCAATAATAAACTCATTCAAGATATGAATGTCAGTGAATCTGTTAGTCAAATCAAGGGAAAACCAGGCACTTCTGTCACACTCACATTGATTCGAAAAGGAGATGACAAACCATTGGTTCTCACCATTCCACGTGACAACATTAAAGTAAAAGCCATCGACTCAAAAATGCTATCGCCTGGTTTTGGTTATATTCGTTTATCGTTTTTCCAAGGACCGGTCGAACAACAACTGCGTGCATCGGTTGAAAAACTAAAAACCGAATCACAAGGTCATCTGAAAGGATTAATTTTAGATTTACGCAATAATCCCGGCGGTTTATTGGATGTGAGCGCAGATGTTGCCGATTTGTTTTTAGATAAAACAGAAACCGAAAAATATCGTGGCCTCATCGTTTACACAAAAGGACGCATTAAAAATTCAGATATTGCATATCATGCTCATGCTGACGATATTATTCCGCGCGTTCCCATGGTGGTTTTAATTAATGGCGGCACCGCTTCTGCGTCAGAAATTGTAGCGGGTGCGTTACAAGATTATAAACGCGCGATTGTTCTTGGCACACGCAGTTTTGGAAAAGGTTCTGTGCAAACCATTATTCCCATCGGCGATGACAACGCATTAAAATTAACCACTGCTTTGTATTACACCCCCTCCGGCCGTGAAATTCAGGCGCGCGGCATTGAACCCGATGTAGTCGTGCCCGAATTATCGGTTGAAGATAAAAAAGCAGGCGGCTTGCTGGATGTGGATGAAGCGAATTTTGATCGACACATTGAAAATAAAACAGACACCATGGAATCGAAAAATGCACTGGAATCTGAACGTAAAAAACAACAACGCTCAGAATTAACATTAGCAAAAGACGATTACCAACTATACGAAGCCTTGATGATGCTCAAGGGTGTGCACGCGGTGCGGTAACGGGTTGTTGGGCGTTTCTGTCAGCAGTAGATGGCGGCGTATTGGAAAACAGAAGCAGCCTGACTGATGTAGAACTGTATGGATCATGTCTATATCCGCGGTAATAAAGTCCTTTTTGAGCAACAGCGTGGGATGGTAACGGTGGCAGAGCCGACGGGCAATTAGCAGTACCCTCTTTTTTTTCTTTCCATTTTTTAGTTAACTTAGAGCAGTCAAGAAAACAGTCATTCCACTTCTTTTTTTTCTCTTCATCATTATACCAATCTTTAAAAACTTGGGTAAAAAAAACGAGGCACTCGAGATAGGTGAGATATATTTTCGCTAACACCGACAGGTCGGATTTTGTTTGCAACAAAAACATGTCGGATGAGTGTTGTTTAACATTGTTATAAAGACGGTACGCGATAACTCCTAATCTATCTATTTCTTCTTTCTCTAATTGAGAAATTGAAAAATTTTCTTGTGCCCATTCTGTCCATGTTAGTCTCAGATTCTGATAACTATTATTATTCAGATTTATTTTTCTCGATTTCCTCATCACGCACCCCGTCTCAATTAATAATGCCGTGGTAATTCTATGGGGAACCACGCTAGATAACAAGTTAAGAGGAGATTAATATAGTGCCACCCACTGCGCTTGTTCTTGATGATTGAGATACAAATGACAATCCATTAAAGCAATCAATCAGGTGATCATTCACCATGCCAACCGCTTGCATATATGCATAACAAATTGTACTGCCGACAAATTTAAATCCCCGTTTTTTTAAATCTTTTGATAGCGCATCTGATTGCGCGGTAGTGGTTGGAATATCGGTGTGTTTTGTCCAGTGATTGCGAATCGGTTTGCCATCAACAAATTGCCACAGATAATTTGAAAAACTCGAATATTCTTTTTTGATAGTTAAATACGCTTGCGCATTCGTAATAACGGATTGAATTTTTAAACGGTTACGGATAATGCCGACATTTTTGAGTAATGCTTGATATTGTTGCTCATCGTAACATGCAATTTTTTCTGCATTAAAATCATCAAAACAAAGACGATAATTTTCGCGTCGCTTTAATATCGTTAACCAATTTAATCCGGCTTGCGCTCCTTCTAATATTAAAAACTCGAATAATAGGCGATCATCGTAAATCGGCACACCCCACTCCGTATCATGATATTGAATATAAATGGGGTCATCCGTTACCCACGCGCATCGTTTTTTCTGGTCTGATGATAACATAACCGTTCTGCCGTAAAATTCGAGGATATTTTATGATAAGTTGGTTCCAAAAAAATTATGATGAACTGACAAAAGATGAGTTATATCACATAATCCAATTTCGTATTGGTATATTTATGATTGAACAAAACTCCATTTATGAAGACTTAGATGGGTTAGATCAGAAAGCGGTGCATTTTATATACCCATTTCACTTCAAGAACTTGTCGTAATCTGAGTAACTGTCAGATCAAGTCGGAACTTTTACAGCTTAACTAACAATTAATTGCGCTATCGCAGTGACTTTTTCTGTAACAGCCAGCGGCGCTTTTTCAATAAATTTTACTTTGCGTTGAAAAATATCGAGAGATTTTAATTGATACACCAGAACCGATCCACTGGTTTTTAGGCCTTTTGATGGCAAGACAACTTCTAATGGGACATCGCGAATTTTGCTGGTGATGGGTGCAACCACCGCCATTCGAACACGTTCGTTAAAAATCTCGCGCGAAATCACAAAAGCAGGACGACGCTTCATGATTTCGCCACCACTACTGGGATCAAAATCCAACCAAATGATATCGCCTTTTTCAGGAAGGTAGGGCATTAGTATTCCTTTCCTTTTCGTTTTGTGCGCACCCATTCGCGATCTTCATCTGTTAAAGAAAATTTTTCTTTCGGGCAATCGGATAATAGATTTTCTAATGTCATGGCATCACGCATGGGCGATAAAACAATTTTATTATCTTCCAAAGACAGTAATAAAACAGTGCCGACATGGAGATGCAATGTTTCAAGCACTGTTTTAGGCAAACTAACGATGGTAGAGCCGCCAGATTTTCGAATGGTAAGTCGTGTTGTCATAACAGTACACCTTAAGTTTTATTATAGTATAACTCAATATTTTACTTTTGTAAAACTTATTTCGGCAACTGTTTATTATTTAAAACCCGGGTTGTTTATTTTGCTCGTTGGGTGCTGGCAGTGGGGTTTGGCAGAATCAGGATGAAGGACAAAAAATCGGCCTGATTTATTGTATGGATCGCGGCTATAAACAGAACCCCTGGGAACTCTCTCAACAGCAGCGGTGGTTTCAGGCGGCGCAGAGGATGCGGATTGTTGTTGAACAGCAGCACGAGGTAATGATGGTGGTGGCGAAGCGACAGCAGCGACTGGTTGTTGTTGTCCTTGAGTGATTGTTTGTTGTGTCATGCAAATTTCGGAATAACGCCTATTTTCTTTCTTGGGGGGATAGTTGCGTAATTTGTGAATCGCATCAATCATTTCATACGCTTCATTCAAATATTGATATCGCTGTTCTTCGACAAGCCGAAAATAACGTTTTGTCCAACAATAAAATAATAAAATCAAATCCGCTTGCTGCCTTCTTATAGCACTCGGCTTCTCCTCTGGATTATCCGCTAATCGTAATGTAGTCCACTGTCGAAGATAGTGGATATCTTCAAGTATGTTGTACAGTGCGCGGTATGCATACGTTTTTTCCCGAATGTCAGAAGAATATTCAATCACTTTTTTAAATGCATCAGTTGTTTTAACTGTGTGCCAAAAGCCATTAACTGAAAAGGAAATAGCATTCATAGGCAATTTTTCTAATAGTTTTGCCAGCTTTATCCAGCTTGTCAGCCACTCCGGTGAGAAACGCAATGATAAATGTATGTCTGTTATGAAGCACCTTAGGTTGTTTTTATCAGGCATAGAAAAAAGATTAGGTGCAAAAGAAATATCAACTCTACGCATCATCAACCTCATTTTTACTATTAAACCGCTAAACCGCAATCGACGCTTTGATCGCTGATTGTGCAATATAATCGCAAAATTCAAAATCATCAAGCTGATATTCAAATAATGAAGCAGGTTTACGTTTGATAATTAATGTCGGTAATGTTGAAGGTGTACGTGATAATTGGATCTGCGCTTGTTCTTGATGATTGAGATACAAATGACAATCACCCCCCGACCAAATAAATTCGCCCACGTCTAAATCACATTGCTGTGCGATCATATGAGTTAATAATGCGTACGATGCGATATTAAATGGCACACCTAAAAAAACATCCGCGGAACGTTGCGTTAATTTACAAGATAATTTATTTTCTGATACAAAAAATTGAAACAAGCAATGGCAAGGTGGCAATGCCATTTGATTTAATTCACCGACATTCCACGCGCTCACCATCAAACGACGCGATGCGGGATCTTTTTTGATATGCGCAATTAACTCGCTCATTTGATCGATTATTCCGCCATCTTTGGTTTCCCATCGACGCCATTGCTTTCCATAAATGGGACCCAGATCACCCTTTTCATCTGCCCATTCATTCCAAATGGAAACACCGTGATCATGTAAATATTTTATATTCGTATTCCCATTTAAAAACCACAACAATTCAACCACAATACTTTTGGTGTGTAATTTTTTAGTGGTTAATAACGGAAAACCCTGAGATAAATCAAAACGCATTTCGTAACTAAAAATGCGTTTTGTGCCAACACCGGTGCGATCTAGTGTGATCACACCGTCTTCAAAAACTTTTTTTAATAAAGCGAGATAATGTTGCATGTATGTTATTTAGTAGTTAACGGTACCGACCCTGTTTTGTTTTGCGCCATTGGTTGTGGCTGACCTGGTTGTCCCGTTTGCGCAGTAGTCGGTTGCGATGACAAACATGTATTCGCATGATTAGTCACATGACCGGTTTGCGTTAATACCGCTGCTAACAAAACAGCCCACGCAACCCAAATCACTGTCATCGTGTGTGGGAAATGTTGTTGTTTAATAAAAAAATGTGCGATTGCAAGAATAACGCCAAGTACAACAGGAATTAATAACAACGCAATAACAGATTGTACCACTTCACCCACTGCATCCACAGAAAAAATAACGCCCAATCCTTTTGCAATTTGATTGTGCACTTGCATAAAAAATTGCAAAACATGCATCAATGGTTCTTGAAAAAAAATCGCAGCAACTGACAAACCAATTAACAATAAAATATGTTTAAACATCATGTGTTATTTCCTTTTCCTTACTTAATATAAATAAAATAAAGCGCGATTATACCTGCTATGATCATTGGAAACGAGAGAATTTGTCCCATCGTCACCCACCCCCACAACCAATAACCATATTGCGGATCAGGTTGTCTGAACCATTCACAGAAAAATCGAAAACATCCATATCCTAATAAAAAAACAGCAGAGACTGCAAATCGAGGACGCGATTTTTTCGAAAAAAACCACAAAATAAAAAATAATGCGACGCCTTCTAATAAAAATTCATAAATTTCGGAGGGATGACGCGGTAACGCTCCCGCTTTTGGATAAATCATTCCCCACGGCATCGTTGTCACTTTTCCCCACAATTCACCATTAATAAAATTTCCTGCTCTACCTGCAGCCAAACCAATCGGCACCATCGGTGCAATAAAATCTGTTAATTCCCACATCGATTTTTTTAGCTGTTTGCTATAAAAATAAAAGGCGATGCAGACGCCAATCATGCCGCCATGAAATGACATACCGCCATCCCATACACGAAACAAAGTAAGTGGATTTGCAATTAAATCCGGTAAATCATAAAACAACATATAACCAATGCGTCCGCCTAAAATCACACCCAGTGCGCCATAAAAAATTAAATCGGTGACCTGTTCTGTTGTCATGATATTGGTTTTTTTTGCGCGATAACAACCCAGCAACCATGCACTAACAAAACCCACTAAATACATTAATCCATACCAATGCACTTTGACGGGGCCGATGGAAAAAGCGATGGAGTTGATGGATGGGTAGTGGAACATAAAAAGTTATCCGTAAATTAGTTATCAGTTATCAGTTATCAGTTATCGGTTATCGGTTATCGGTTATCAGACAACGAACAACCCATTCACACCAACATTTTCACCGCAATCACAATCAAAAATAATCCGAAAAAGAATTTTAATCTTTCAGGTGAAATTAAATGCGAAATTCTTGCGCCAATGGGTGCAATCAAAACACCACCAATCACTAATCCAAACCAAGCGGGCCAATAAATAAAACCCGTACTCCAACGAGGTAATCCAACAGCATAAATTCCCGTTAACATAAAAGTGATTGTACCTAACACGGCAACGGTTATGGCAATCGCAATGGATACAACCACCGCTGTATGAATATTCACACCGCGATGCGTTAAAAATGGTACTGAAAATGCAGAACCACCAACACCCAGCATGCCTGATTGTACACCAACAAATCCACCCGCCAATGACATTCCCATGATCCCCGGCAACTGTCTTTCTGTTTTCACTTTTCGCTGAAACAATAAACTCATCGCCATCATTAAAACAAAAATGCCGAAAATAATACGTAAATTATTGGAATGAATATAACGCGCTAAAATGCCACCGCCGATCACACCTAAAATAACGGCGGGTGCCATTTTTTTATAGATGGGGAAAAAAGGAATATCGTGTTCCATATGCGACAATAAAGATCGCATCGCCAGCGGCACCATCGCTGCTAACGAAGTACCCACCGCAACGTGCATAGCAATTGCGGAATTCAATGTTTCCCAATGAAAAATAAACACGAGCCCCGGCACCATAATCAATCCACCACCAGCGCCCAATAATCCCGATAAAAATCCTGCGCCAATTCCCAGTACCAAATAAATTGCCACCACAACCAACATACTTTCCATGTGCATCACGAATATCTCTCTCAGAAAAATAAAAAATAGGTGATTACTTTTTCTGCACCAGCGGAAAAAATTCTTGCAATACGATACGATAAACATATCGCTTAAAAAAAATAACTTGTTTGAGCGGACGCCAATAATCCACCCATTTCCACAAATCAAATTCAGGATGATCACTTAAATCTAATTTCACAACAGAATCATCACTGATTAATCGCAATAAAAACCATTTTTGTTTTTGACCTACGCAACGTTGCAAATCATCATGACGTTGAAAACGAATTGGCAAACGATAACGCAACCACTCCTTTGATTCCGCGATAACGTTAACGTCTTTTGCATCCATTCCTAACTCTTCTTTTAATTCGCGATACATGGCTTCAATCGGCGTTTCATTATCTGAAATACCCCCTTGCGGAAACTGCCACGCATTTTGACTACCAAAACGGCGCGCCCACAATAACTGACCTTTTCCATCGGTCACTATAATACCCACATTAGCTCGAAAACCATCTTGATCGATCATGGAAGGTGGTCCATTAGTTTGTTTTTGCCATCCTAACGCACATGTGAAAATTCTGCGAGCATATTAACTCAGCATAGCGTGATTGAAAATGGATATTGGATATACTATACTGTATATACAGGTGAGCAATATGACAAAAATACTCGTATCCATTCCAGATCATTTAGCTTATCGCATGAAATCAGCGATACCAGCAAGACAACGCAGCCGTTTAATTGCGCGATTACTGGAAAAAATTATCCAAAGACGCGAAAAACGCTTATACGAAGCAGCGCTCGCCGTTGAAAAAGACGTCGGACTACGACATGAAATGTCTGAATGGGATGCAACAACCGAAGATGGATTGAAAAACGATGAATCGTGGTGATGTGTATTGGGTCAATCTCAACCCAACAAAGGGTTCTGAAATAAACAAAGAGCGACCCTGCGTATTGGTCGGCGCAACACCGATCAATCAAGCGCGTCGAACCGTAGTGGTTGTACCGCTGTCTACAAAAGCAATCGTCAAACCGCCCATCACCGTTGCAGTACACTGTCTTGGAAAAACAGTCGCAGCCGTTTGCGATCAAATTCGAACAATCGATAAAACGCGTATTAAAAAACAAGCGGGTGCTTTATCACATCATGATATTCAAATTGTGGATGCTGCATTGAAAGAAGTATTGGCGCTGGAGTAATTCCGGATAACGCTTTTCAACTTATCCACACAATTCCCACATCTTATTCTCTTGAAATTTGAATGCAAACACATTATCTTGTGTTTTATGATTAAAATTTCACTATATCTTGTGTTATCGGAGAATTTATATGGACACACAAATTATTCAAAGTCAATCTTCATCCATTCAAATCAACAATCTCGATTTATTAGCAACACAACCCGGGCAGCTACGAGTCATCCGTCGCAACGGTGAGCTGGCGCTGTATGACGAAACTCGAATTGAAGTTGCTATTAAAAAAGCGTTCTTGGCAGTGGAAGGCGAAAACGCAAACAACTCTGATCGCATTCAACGCATCGCGAGCGAACTCACAAAAAATATCGCTGAGCGTTGCAAAAAACGCTGGCCGACCGGCGGCACAATTCATATTGAGTCTATTCAAGATCTCGTCGAACTCGAATTAATGAGAGCGGGCGAACATCCCGTCGCACGCTCTTATGTTTTGTATCGCGAAAAAAGACGCGAAGCACGCGAAATCTTATCACAACAAAATGAAGAAAAACCCGTTCATGTTATTTTGGAAAATGGCAGCAAACAAAAATTAGATATGTCTATGCTGAGCAATTTAGCAATTGATGCTTGCCAAGGTTTAGCGGAAGTCAGTCCAACAAAACTAATTGAAGATGCTCGTAAAAATTTATTCGATGGTGTTGCGATTAAAGATGTTTACAAAGCATTGGTCATGAGTGCGCGCACTTTAGTTGAAATTGAACCGAATTATTCGTATGTCACTGCACGTTTATTGCTGCAAGATATTTATCGCGAAGCCATGGATGCATTAAAAGTACCTTATGATTTAACACGACAAACGATTGGCGCATTGTATCCAAAAATATTTACAGCATTTATTCAACGCGGCATTGCAAAAGAATTACTCAGTCCTAATTTAAATGATTTTGACTTAGAAAAATTAGGAAAAGCGATCGACTCCACACGTGATTTGCAATTTACCTATTTAAGCATTCAAACTTTATACGATCGTTATTTTATTCATTATCGTGAAAAACGCATTGAATTACCGCAAGTATTTTTTATGCGTGTCGCGATGGGATTAGCACATTGCGAAGGTGAACAAAAAAACGAACGCGCTATTGAATTTTATCGCTTGCTGTCTAGTTTTGATTATATGTCTTCAACACCGACCCTGTTTAATTCTGGGACCATGAGACCACAATTATCGAGTTGTTATTTAACAACCGTGCCTGATTGTTTAGACGGTATCTATGGCGCGCTCAAAGACAATGCCCTGCTCTCCAAATTTGCTGGCGGATTGGGCAACGATTGGACTCCCGTGCGCGCTATGGGTGCTTATATCAAAGGCACTAATGGCAAATCACTCGGCGTTGTTCCCTTTTTAAATGTGGCCAATGCGACTGCTGTTGCGGTAAATCAAGGTGGAAAACGCAAAGGGGCTGTGTGTGCTTACTTAGAAACCTGGCATTTGGATATCGAAGAATTTTTAGAATTAAGAAAAAATACAGGCGATGATCGTCGTCGCACACATGACATGAATACTGCAAACTGGGTGCCTGATTTATTTATGAAACGCGTTTTCAATAAAGAAAATTGGACGCTGTTTTCGCCCAATGAAGTTAAAGAATTACATGATTTATTTGGCGATGCATTTGAGAAGAAATATGTTGAGTATGAGGAAAAAGCAGCGCGTGGCGACATTCGTAGTAAAACAATTCCTGCACTAAATTTATGGCGCAAAATGCTGACGATGTTATTTGAAACGGGACATCCGTGGATCACCTTCAAAGATCCTTGCAATTTACGCTCACCGCAACAACATGCCGGCGTCATTCACAGCTCGAACTTGTGCACTGAAATTACGTTGAATACAAAATCTAACGAAGAAATTGCGGTATGTAATTTAGGCAGTATTAATTTAGTGAATCACATGAAAAAGGGGAAACTGGATTCGGAGAAATTACAAAAAACCGTTAAAACAGCAATCAGAATGCTCGATAATGTGATTGATATTAACTATTACAGTGTACCGGCTGCAAAAAATTCAAATTTAAAACATCGCCCCATTGGTTTGGGATTAATGGGTTTTCAAGATGCACTGTATTTGCAAAATATTCCCTACGGATCCAATGAAGCGATTGAATTCGCTGATCGCAGCATGGAATTAATGAGTTACTATGCAATCGATGCATCGAGTGAGTTAGCACTTGAACGCGGTACTTATGAAACCTATCCAGGTTCATTATGGGATCAAGGTATTTTGCCCATTGATTCGATTGAGTTGTTACGCAAAACGCGCGGTGATTTATTTGAGCAGAACACAGATAAAACAGTAGATTGGGATTCGTTGAGAAATAAAGTGAAAAAACAAGGCATGCGTAATTCCAATACCATGGCAATCGCACCCACCGCAACCATTTCAAATATTTGTGGTGTATCACAATCGATTGAACCCACCTATCAAAATTTATATGTGAAATCGAATTTGTCGGGTGAATTTACCGTTGTGAATCCTTATCTCGTGCACGATTTGAAAAAACGTGGCTTATGGGATCAAGTCATGATTCATGATTTAAAATATTATAATGGTAGCGTCCAATTGATTGATCGCATTCCCGTTGGTTTAAAATCAAAATACGCAACCTCATTTGAAGTTGATCCACTGTGGCTGGTCGAAGCGGGTTCGCGTCGACAAAAATGGATTGATCAATCGCAATCGCTAAATTTATATATGGCGGAACCCTCTGGCAAAAAATTAGATGAGTTATATCGAAAAGCCTGGATTTCAGGCTTAAAAACAACTTATTACTTAAGAAGTTTGGGCGCAACCAGCACGGAAAAAGCGACGATTAATGATGGAAAATTAAATGCAGTGGTTGTTGGATCTGACGCAGCGCCTAAAGCATGCGCGATTGATAATCCGGAATGTGAGGCTTGTCAGTAATTAGTGAGAGTTATCAGTGTGAGTGTGAGAGGCGCAATTTAAGAGATATATAATAGCAATCTTCATTCACCCACACTGATCCCTCGCACTCACACTAAAATTAAAAAAGGAAAACTAAAATGTCCGGATCAACAACACTAGAAAGAATAACAGGCCTCGAACAAATCCAAATGCATGCCGCACGCATTCAAGTGGATGACAAAAAAATTATTAATTGCAGAGCGGATTTAAATCAACTCGTACCATTCAAATATAAATGGGCGTGGGATAAATATTTAAATGCGTGCGCGAATCACTGGATGCCGAATGAAATTAATATGGCTGCTGATGTCGCGCTGTGGAAAGATCCGAATGGTTTAACGGAAGATGAAAGAACTATTATTAAACGCAGTCTCGGATTTTTTGCAACGGCAGATTCTTTGGTTGCCAATAATTTAGTACTCGCCGTTTATCGCCACATTACGAATCCAGAATGTCGCCAATATTTATTGCGTCAAGCATTCGAAGAAGCGCTGCATACACATTCTTATCAACATATCATTGAAAGTTTAGGGTTAGATGAAGCCGAAGTTTTCAATATGTATCGTGAAGTGCCATCCGTTGCTAAAAAAGCATCCTGGGCATTGCCTTACACGCAAAGCTTGTCAGATCCTGATTTTCACACGGGAACATTAGAAAACAATCAACGTCTCGTGCGTGATTTAATTGCATTTTATGTAGTATTTGAATCAATCTTTTTTTACGTTGGTTTTACACAAATTTTAGCGATGGGTCGTCGTGGAAAAATGACGGGCACATCCGAACAATTTCAATATATTTTACGCGATGAATCAATGCATGCGAACTTTGGCATTGACGTGATTAATCAAATTAAAATTGAAAATCCAGATATTTGGTCTAAGGATTTTCAAAAGCAAGCGATTCATATGATTCGTGAAGGTGTTGATTTGGAATTACAATATGCACGCGACACCATGCCACGTGGTATTTTAGGATTGAACGCTGAGTTATTTAAAGATTATTTGCAATACATTGCGAATCGTCGTTGTGCGCAATTGGGATTAACGGAACAATATCCTGGCGTTGAAAATCCATTTCCCTGGATGAGTGAAATGATGGATTTGAAAAAAGAAAAAAACTTTTTTGAAACCCGCGTAATTGAATATCAAACGGGCGGTGCGTTGTCGTGGGATGAATCGTAATGGGAGTTGAATTACTGCCAGAAATCATTTTACAAAAATACCAAATTTATGAGTGGAAACATGCCTGCGCAATACTAAAAAATGATTTCGAAAATGAATGGCGAGATATCATTGAACTTCTACAACAATTCAAATTATGCAAAAGCTGGCTGATTGAAGCAGGCGGAAGAAAATCAAAAGTTTCAGAACACACTGATACTTTTCTCTACTCCAGAGGATGGCAGGAAAAACAATTCAACACCATTATACAAGTAGATGAAAAAAAATTATTATCGCCAACGCACAAAATAGATTGTTATAAAAATCGGATCGCCTTGGAAATTGAATGGAATAATAAAGATCCCTTTTTTGATCGTGATCTCAATAATTTTCGTTTGCTATTTGATCTTCGAGCGATCAGTGTTGGTGTTATTATTACGCGATGCGATGAGCTACAAACGATATTTAATGCCTTGGGTCGAGGCGCTTCTTATGGCGCATCAACAACCCATTTATCAAAATTATTACCCAGAATAAATGGCGGCAGCGGAGCGGGATGCCCGATCTTGGTTTTTGGAATAAAGCCTGAACTTTATAACGAGGAATGTTGAGCAATGAAAACAAAAAGCGCCGCGGAGGATTTTGCAGCACAATATACTGACTCAGAACATCAAACAATTTTGGCAGATCCTCCATGGCAATTTCAAAATAGAACGGGGAAAATGGCGCCTGAGCATAAACGATTATCGCGATATTCAACACTCACGCTAACAGAGATCATGAAAATTCCTGTTGAATCGGCTGTAGCGGAACAAGCACACTTATATTTATGGGTACCCAACGCCCTGCTTATGGAAGGGTTGAAAGTAATGGAGGCGTGGGGTTTCAAATATAAAGCCAATATTGTGTGGCACAAAATTCGCAAAGATGGCGGACCAGACGGTCGTGGCGTTGGATTTTATTTTCGCAACACGACAGAACTTTTGCTATTTGGTATACGCGGAAAAATGAGGACATTAAAGCCAGGAAGAACGCAGGTCAATATTATCAAATCCAGAAAACGCGAACACTCAAGAAAACCAGATGAGCAATATTTATTGATCGAGTCTTGTAGTCCTGGTCCCTACCTTGAATTATTTGCACGCGGCGCACGAAAAAATTGGAATGTTTGGGGCAATGAATCTAAAAAATACGAGCCACATTGGGCGACTTACAAACACAACAGCACAAATGAATGCATCGCATTAAATACACAATCTGCTGCAGCAATCAAATTAAAACTAAAATAATATAGCATCATTATGCGGCCCTGCCCTTGCAACTCAAACAAAAATTTTTCCGATTGCTGTGAGCCTTATTTGAAAGGCAAAAAAACAGCGGAAACACCGGAAATTTTGATGCGTTCGCGTTACACTGCTTATTCACTCGCCAACATTCCCTACATTCAAAAAACCATGCGCGGCAAAGCTGCGAAAAATTATGATGCACAATCTGCCTTTACTTGGGCATCTTCTGTCACTTGGTTGGGATTAATTATAATCGATGCACCCAAACCAATCGGAAAAAAAGGCACCGTCACATTTTCCGCGCGTTTTTCAGAACAAGGCATCATAAAAAATATGGATGAGAAAAGTAAATTTGAAAAAATAAAAGGGGAATGGTTTTATGTGGATGGTACTACATCGTCGACGGCGTAATAATATTGATATCACTTAACCCCGCTTCTGAAGGTGATGTCAGCGCTTCAACCTTCAACATTTTCGGACTCAACACATTACCTTTGCGCGAGACATGAGTGCGTTGTTGCGCGCTTTTTATTTTGCATAAATTATCTGTCAATTCATGCACGAAAAAATCATGCGCTTTCCATGAATATAGTAACGAAAATCGCAACCGCATGCACAATTGATCATTTATCATATCCGCTGAAAATAAAAAACGCGAAGAGGCTGAATCAGAAAATACACGCTGAAATAAATCAGTTAACTGAAATTGAAGATTTTTTTTAACAGTAAGCATCGCTGTATAATCCACATAGCGATTTCGTTGAGTCTGTTTGTATGATCCTGAAAAATCAGTCCAGAATAATGGGGGTTTTGAATTGACTAATTCCGGTAAAAAACGGCACAGTGAAATTGAGCGATCAAATTCATCCTGAATCTGCCGAACCATGTTCTCAATTACCTTCTCCGTTTCTGAACGCATAATCTACTCTCCTTTAAAATCATTCCATGACTCAACAACACGTTAACAACATGCTAAACTTTCTTTTATTTTTAAAATGAGATATCACTATGCCATTATATGAATATTATTGCTCTCAATGCAGCAAATCGACAGAGCTACTACAAAAATATTCCGATGCGCCAGCAAAAACCTGTCCGCATTGTCATAAAGATACATTAGAGAAACAAATTTCAGCAACCCGTTTTCAGCTCAAAGGAACTGGCTGGTACGCGACTGATTTTCGCGATACAAAGAAAAAGCCGGCAACAACAGAAAATAAAACAGAAAGCAGTGCAACTGATACAAAACCACCTGAAAAAGCAGACAAATAGCTGTTGCAGACCGCAAAGAGTGTCGTTAACATTGGCAGATCATAAAATAATAACTGGTTGACAATATGCGTACCCATGCGGCTCAAGACGTTAACAAATCCCTTCTCAATCAATCCATCACGCTATGCGGCTGGGTGCATCGTCGTCGTGATCATGGTGGTTTGATCTTTATTGATTTGCGTGATCGAAATGAGCTGGTGCAAATTGTTTGTGATCCTGCGAAAAAAGACACGTTTGATGTTGCGCAAAAACTGCGAAATGAATTTGTCATTCGCATCATCGGCCTTGTGCGCAATCGTCCAGACGGTACAATCAATAAAGAAATTTCATCGGGTGACGTGGAAATCGATGCGCAATCCATCGAGATTTTAAACGCAGCAGAACCGCTGCCGTTTAACGTCGATGATTATCAAGAGGTCGGTGAAGAAGCGCGATTAAAATATCGTTATTTAGATTTACGTCGAGCTGAAAATCAAAACCGTTTGAAAAAACGCGCGCAAATCGTGCGATTTATTCGTCAATTTTTAGATGCAGAAAATTTTAATGATATTGAGACGCCTTTTTTAACCAAAACAACACCGGAAGGTGCACGCGATTATTTAGTTCCCAGCAGAAATTATCCGGGAAAATTTTACGCACTCCCGCAATCACCTCAAATTTTTAAACAATTACTCATGATTTCTGGATTTGATCGTTATTATCAAATCGTAAAATGTTTTCGTGATGAAGATTTGCGTGCGGATCGTCAACCTGAATTCACACAACTGGACTGTGAAATGGCTTTCGTCAATGAAAGTGACGTACAAAATTTAATGGAAAAATTAATTCGTGATTTATGGAAATCAGTATTAAATGTCGATTTATCTGCATTTCCGTGCATGAGTTATGTGGATGTGATGCGTGATTATGGTTCTGACAAACCTGATTTGCGCAATCCATTAAAATTAGTCGACATTAAAGACTTGATGAAGAACGTAGAATTTAAAGTATTCCACACGCCCGCTAACACCATCGATGGGCGCGTCACCGTATTGCGTTTGCCTAAACAAGAATTATCGCGCAAACAAATTGATGATTACACGCAATTTGTCGGAATTTATGGTGCAAAAGGATTGGCGTACATCAAAGTCAATGATATGGCAAAAGGCATCGACGGTTTGCAATCTCCTATTTTAAAATTTATTCCAGACAATATTGTGCAAGAAATTTTGAAACGCGTTCATGCTGACAATGGTGATATTTTATTTTTCGGTGCTGATCACGGAAAAATTGTGTCGGAAAGTTTGGGCGCGCTGCGTGATAAATTATGTAAAGATTTTAATTTATATACTTTAAGCTGGGCGCCATTATGGGTGACCGATTTTCCCATGTATCAACTCGACAAAGAAGGAAGATGGGAACCCTTGCATCATCCCTTCACGGCACCAACAGAAAATAATATTGAAGCATTACGCGCAAATCCCGGCAATGCTAATTCACGCGGTTATGACATCGTCATGAATGGTTATGAAATTGGCGGTGGTTCGATTCGCATTCATCGTTATGATATGCAATTGGCTTCCCTTGATATTTTAGGAATCAAAGAAATTGAGGCGCACGCAAAATTCGGACATTTATTGCAAGCATTAAAATTAGGCGCACCACCGCACGGCGGCATTGCGTTTGGCATTGATCGCATCACCATGTTAATCACGAACACACAAAATATTCGTGACGTGATTGCATTTCCGAAAACACAAACCGCACACTGCCCATTAACCAACGCACCGTCACCCGCTGATTTTAAGCAGTTACATGAGTTGGGGATTAAATTAGGAACAGGTGCGAAATAACTTGGACAAATGGCTTTCAAGATGGCATGAGATTTAAACGTTTCGATTGAGAAAATGCGATAGAATACTTATTGATATTTTGAGCATTTTCGAATGAGAAACGTTTAAAGATCGTGTCATATTGAAAGTGATCCAGCCACAATTTTCCGGACACCTTGCTAAGCGACCATTTTAACTTCAAACAATTCAGGACTTAAAAAGCCCAGCGTCGAATGAA
>Ga0155524_111_pt1 | contig 71100 bp, 80 predicted proteins | sample RifCSPhighO2_12_FD_107181 | JGI IMG/M metagenome (GOLD analysis project Ga0155524, IMG submission 107181) | Gammaproteobacteria bacterium RIFCSPHIGHO2_12_FULL_39_24
GGTTTTGTATTTTCGTTGTTCATTTTACACCTCTGTTTTGAGAATTTTCTCTCTTAACAGGGTGTCCGTCAAAGTGGGGCTAGATCAATAAAATACGTCTGCAATAAAAAAACACATGACCAGAGAACATGCACGAAATAACTTGGACATTTTCGCTTTGGCGCCACAAAACCGCTTGCCTCATCCAAAAAATCACAATAAAATACTCATTGAATTGGGTATTTTTACTCAATACAGTGAGTAAAATCATAACATATTGAATAATAATGTATTATAGACAGCAAGAAAAAGAATTAGTGAAGCGAGTCAATGCGGAGCGGCGATTTATTCAAGTATTGTCGGGTCCTCGTCAAACGGGGAAAACGACACTAGCGCACCAGGCTGCGAAAACGTTAAACATCCCCTGCCACTATGCGTCCGCCGATGTTCCGGGCATACCTGATACTGCATGGATAAAAACCGCTTGGCAAACCGCGCGAACACTATTGAAAAATACAAATAAGGTGCTGCTGATTCTCGATGAAATCCAAAAAATTGCACAATGGTCAACCGCGGTTAAAGCAGAATGGGATGCGGACACCCATCATCAGCGCAATATTCATCTTGTCATTTTAGGATCCGCACCATTATTAATTCAGCAAGGGTTAACAGAAAGTTTGGCAGGCCGTTTTGAATTAATTGCTGTGCGTCCCTGGTCATACTTAGAAATGAAAAATGCTTTTGGTTGGGATTTACAACACTATATTTATTTTGGCGGTTATCCTGGTTCCGCACCATTAATTTCCGAGCCAGAACGTTGGTTATCTTACATTCGTGATTCTTTAATCGAAACCACTTTATCTCGAGACATCTTGCTGCTCAATACCATTCAAAAACCAGCATTATTACGCCGTTTATTTCAGCTAGGCTGCGAATACTCAGGACAAATTTTTTCATACCAAAAAATGTTAGGGCAATTGCAAGATGTGGGTAATACCACAACGATTGCACATTATCTGCAATTATTAAGTGGCTCAGGAATGATCTGTGGTATTGAAAAATATTATGGCAAAAAAATCATGCGGCGCTCTTCCAGCCCTAAATTACTCGCATTAAATACCGCATTAATTTCTGCAAATAATGCCATCTCATTTGAAACAGTCATCAATCAACCCGATTATTGGGGAAGATTAGTAGAATCAGCAGTGGGTGCGCATTTAATTAATCACCCCGCATCCATCACACAACAAGTTTATTATTGGCGCGATGGCAATGATGAAGTTGATTTTGTCGTCGAAAATAATCATGAATTGTTTGCGCTGGAAATTAAAAGCGGTAAACAAAAATCAATCTCTGGATTGAAAGCATTTTCAAAAAAATTTCCAAAAGCGCGACTATTCCAAATTGGCGGCGATCATGGTGTGCCATTAGAAACATTTTTTACAGATAATATTTTTTAATGTGAAATAGCAAAAACAGCAAAATTATCGTATATTATCCGCGATTCAATGTGTGAGGAACCTAACATGGCCGGCCATTCCAAGTGGAAAAACATTCAACATCACAAAGGCGCACAAGATGCTAAGCGCGGAAAAATATTTACGAAACATATTCGCGAAATTACCACCGCAGCGCGCATGGGTGGCGGTGATGAAGCTTCTAATCCACGCTTACGTTTAGCAGTTCAAAAAGCGCTCGCACAAAATATGACGCGCGATACGATTAATCGCGCGATTAAGCGCGGCGCTGGCGGCGAAGATGATTCCAACATGATGGAGTGTATTTATGAGGGTTATGGTCCTGGTGGTGTTGCCGTCATCGTAGAATGTTTAACGGATAATAAAAATCGCACGGTCTCCGATGTGCGTCACGCGTTTACCAAATGCGGCGGCAGTTTTGGTGCAACGGGATCCGTTGCATTTTTATTTTCAAAAACAGGATTACTGCAATTTCCAAAAGGAGCTTCTGAAGAAAAAATATTTGAAACAGCGATTGAAGCCGGCGCTGATGATGTGGTCACACAGGATGACGGTTCAATTGACGTAATAACATCAGCCGACCATTTTGAATCGGTTAAAAATGCTTTAATAGTAGCGAATTTAACTCCTGAAAAATCGGAAGTCACCATGATTGCCTCTACACAATGCAATTTAACCGATGAAACATTAGCACAAAACATGGTGAAATTGTCTGACATGCTTGAAGATTTAGACGACGTGCAAAATGTGTATTCGAATGCGGATATTTCAGAAGACATATTGAAAAAATTATAACTGCGCAAGGAAACAGCAATGGACTTACTCACTACTTTCGGTTTATTTTCTGTGATCGCAATGTTGGTTTTTTATGCGCTTGAACATCGCAGTCATTGGTTTATTTTACTATTTGCCCTCTCTTGCATTCTCGGCTCCATTTACGGATTTCTACAAGGCGCTTGGCCTTTTGGTGTTGTGGAAATTGCATGGACAATCATTGTATTTCGCAAATGGACGCAAGAAAGAAAAAAGGCGAACAAATGGCGATTATTCTAGGAATTGACCCCGGCTCCATTCGCACTGGTTTTGGTATTATCCAAAGCGAAAAACAAAATCTCATTCACATCACGCACGGCACGATTCATGCAAAAGGCGACAGTATTGCAGCGCGCTTGTATTTTATTTATGAAGCATTAAACAAAATTCTCGCTTTACATAAACCTGACGAAGCAGCGATTGAAGAAATATTTATGCAAGTGAATGTGCAATCCGCTTTAAAATTAGGGCAAGCACGCGGTGCAGCATTGATTGCAATTGCGCGTCATGCTATACTAGTACATGAGTACAGCCCGCGCGTCATTAAAAAAACCGCGGTCGGTTATGGTGCTGCATCGAAAGAACAAATTCAATTTATGATGCGCACGCAATTAAAACTATCCGTCAATCCACAAGCGGATGCCGCAGATGCTTTAGCCATTGCGATTTGTCATGCGCAGCATCAAACCATTACTCAATTGATAGGTTGAGCAAAAAAATGGTTTCTTTTTTTAAATGCTGCTTTACCCATTGTTTTTGCTTTTCATCTAATAATTCGCCAATCCCTGACAAAACACCGCGATCACTTTTTTTCTCAATCAGCGCAATACATTTTAAAACAGCATGTTTATAAGTGTTGTTTGTGCGATTTTCAACAATCGTTTTATTTATCGGCCACTGATTTTTTAAAAAAAACCATGCATCATAAATATCACGATTGGTTTTTCCTTCGCGCTCAATCAACGCAACCAATTTATTAGCAAATATATCGTCTTTATTCATGACTAACAAAGGCACACCCAAATAATTTTCACCGTGATAACGCGAACCCAATTTTCGCTTTGAAATTTCTATTTTAATATTATGTAATTCATGCTGATAGGATAATAAAAAAAACAAAGTGTAGCGTTTATCATAAGACTCTTTTATCGTTCCATAATTTTTAATAATTTTTTTTATTTTTTCAAAAATATCCGCTGCAGCATTTTCATCCAATAAATCGAAATCCAAATCCACCGAAAAACGGCCAAGACCGTAACACAAATAGGCAGCGGTACCGCCTTTAAACCCCAATTTCGTGCCCAATGAAATATCACTATAAATGTCTTTTAATATTTGCAGCAATATATTTCTGTGTAATGACATATTAAGCATTTTTATTTTCCCGATAATATTTATTTAATCTTTTTTCCATTTTTTTATTTTCATATAAATGAATCCGCTCAAAACATTTATCCCAATCTATCCTGTTAAGATGATCAAAATAATAATCTTTATGAAGGTAAATGGTATCTAAAAATGCGCGCTCTTTGTCTGCCATAAAATAATAATCACGCCGATAGACTCCGCTGTTGTTTGTTAAAACAGATGATTTTATTTTTTTAAATGCAATTTTTTTTTCATCACATTTCAATTCACGCGTTAAATAAGAGGCGACAAAAATTGGTTGGTAAGCTTGAAAAATCACTCCTTCTTGTGCCAATACTGTTTCAAAACTAATATAAGCCGGCGTATAAATTCTTATCGCCAATTCAAATGAATGATAATTTTTATCTTTAGCGTATAAACCTTTTCGAATCGCATACAATGCACCCGTTTTCACATAATAATGAATTTTTGCAGCCAATGTATTTTCATGCGAGATACCCAGTAATAGCGCTAATTCGGTGAACGTAAAAACCGATTGGGGTGAACGCAAAATAGTATGAATGCCTGTATTACTCATAATTTATCCTAAACATGATAAATATTGTCATGTTTAGTTCAAATTATAGCATATTACGCAACAAAATCGAGTAGATTAAGCTTAAAACAACGATGCCAGGAAAGCCTTCTGGCCTTCTGATAGATACCCTAAACTTTTTTGACCGCAATAAACCCCGCTTTCGCATACTGCTGTATGTTTGTATCACGCGTCACCACTGTAAGTGATTTTATTCTTGCTGTTGAGACAATCATACGATCTGCTGGATCTGCATTTAATCCACCGGGCAGCAAGGTGCTTTCAATCGCGATTTTCGGCAACAATGGGATAAGTTCAACGCCAGGTTGTGATAATGCTTGATCAATCCAATCATGAATGGATGTGCGCAATAATATTCTTTTTTTCGCAACCAATGTTGCTATTTCCCAAACAGAAATTGCAGAAATAAATAATTCACCATTTTTTGCGGCACCATCAATATCACGCACAACACCAGGCTTTAATTCAGCGGAACCGTTATTCAACCAAATCCAAACGTGCGTATCTAATAACAATCCCGATGTGTTACTCATCCGCCTCCCATTCTTCACCCGTGCCGCTCACAATGTCGCACTTAATCACAACACTATTTTTCATGCAGCCATATAAAGAAAATTTTTTATTTTCAATAGGAACCAATCTCGCCACCGCTTTTCCGTGCTTAGTGATGATCAACTGGACGTGTCGCTTTTCCACTTCATCCAGCAAATTCAAACACTTTGCTTTAAAGGCACCCGCCCCAATTTGCGCTGTTTTCATCTCTCACCTCACTATAGTCATATAACTATAGTCATAATAGACTATTTTAGCAAACAATTCCAACAAGAATAGCAATGCAAGGCAAACTTTCTGGCCTTCCGAGAGACACTTTGTTTTTATTAATCACATATCCTTTAATTTCATTGATAATTTTTAATTAATACTTCCGACGCAAGCTTTTCAACATAAAATTCCACAATATTGCCTGTCAGTGCCAGCGGATTGAATTGGTTTGTGTGTTTTGAAGAAAGCATCACCGACAGCGTGCTATCCCAATTATTCCCCGCTTCGCCTGTCACATCAGAAATAACGCCGCACTCAATTGTTTTGATTTTTTTATTTTCGTGATTGTGTATTGACGCTGCAAATAAATGTGACGAATCTAAATTAATAATATCGCATCCTGATTTTCTGGATGAGATTAATAACGCATCCTCTTCACGGTAAATGGCATCACCGGTCATTGCGCGTACTGATTTAATATTATTAAGCGTAGTATTTTTTGCGAGTGATAATATATGAGATTGCAAATCAGAATCAGAATTGACGATAAAATCTTTTGTGTAATGCGGCGTTGTCCCATCAAATACACAAGCGCTTTCAACTAAATAATAATCTCCCATTTTTAATTCTTTTGTTCCCAAACCACCAGCAAGACCATAAGCAAGAATATAATCGAAATCGAAATACGCTAATTCTTCAATGGTGGAGGCAGATACGGGTCCACCATAAACATGAAACAAGGACAAAAATTCAATATTTTTATACGAGCACATTTTGACGCTATCGGGTGACACGTGTATGAAATACTGATCTTGAGTTGAGATCGGATTATATTTTTGTAAAATAGAAGGTGGCGGACAATAGCCAATCAAAGCGATTTTCATTTTTCCAAACGTATTTTTTTTAAAACGCTCCCCTACTAATTTTGCTGGAGTGAGGTGGGGTTCTGTTTTTGAAATAGTGATTGCCATTTTAAATATCCATTGCCTAATTGATAACCGCATACAATTTATTTTGGATTTGTATGATTGACGAAAATTACAGTAAAATAAGAAACTCATTCAAGGACTTTTATATGATCACCCACCTCTCAGGATTATTACTCGACAAAAAACCGCCTTTATTGACGATCGACGTCAACGGAATAGGATATGAAGTTCACGCGCCCATGAGCACGTTTTATCAATTACCCGATGTCGGCAATAAAATTACCCTGCTCACGCATTTTGTGGTACGCGAAGATGCGCAGTTGTTATTTGGATTTCAGTCAGAACAGGAACGAAAATTATTTCGCGCGTTAATTAAAGTCAATGGTGTTGGCCCTAAACTAGCATTAACGATTTTATCCGGTATTGAAACGGATGATTTTGTTGCGTGTATTCACGCACAAGATGATGCACGCTTAACCACGATCCCTGGCATTGGTAAAAAAACCGCGGAAAGACTAGTCATTGAAATGCGTGATGCGTTATCGCAGTGGCATGTCGTAAAACTGGTTGATCCGAATCAAGCGATACAAGATGCGATCAGTGCGCTCACAGCTCTCGGTTATAAACCACAAGAAGCCAAGCAAGCGATCACCAAAATCTATCAACCCGCACACAATGATGAACAACTGATTCGCTTGGCATTGCAACACATGCTTCGCAAATAATACTTAAGGATAAGCAATGATTGAAGAACGCGTGATCGATGCAGAAACAATTTCAGATACAGAAATACTTGTCGAGCAATCCATTCGCCCAAAAAAATTAGTAGAGTATACGGGGCAGTTGGCTGTACGAGAGCAAATGGCATTATTTATTACGGCAGCAAAGCAGCGTCGTGAAGCGCTCGATCATGTTTTAATTTTTGGACCGCCCGGTTTAGGAAAAACAACCCTGGCGCATATTATTGCGAATGAATTGGGATCGAATTTAAAACAAACCTCTGCGCCCGTGTTAGAAAAAAAAGGTGACCTTGCTGCATTATTAACAAACTTAGAAGAACACGATGTTTTATTTATCGATGAAATTCATCGCTTAAATCCTGCTATTGAAGAAATCTTATATCCAGCACTCGAGGATTTTCAGTTGGATTTAATAACAGGCGAAGGTGTAGGTGCGCGTTCCATTAAAATTACTTTACCCCCTTTCACTTTAGTGGGTGCGACAACACGTGCAGGATTATTAACGTCTCCGTTGCGCGATCGCTTTGGTATTGTGCAACGTTTAGAGTTTTATAAAATTGAAGAATTAAAACAAATTATTTTACGTGCAGCAAAAATTTTAAAAACAGAAATTGATATTCAGGGTGCTGAAGAAATGGCAAAACGTTCACGCGGCACACCACGCATTGCGAATAGATTATTACGACGCGTGCGTGATTATGCGCAAGTGCATGCCAATGGCAACATCACACAAAATACCGCAAAATCCGCATTAAATATGTTGCATGTCGATACACGTGGATTGGATGTGATGGATCGAAAATATTTGACTGCTTTAATTCAGCATTTTGATGGCGGACCTGCCGGCATTGAAAGTATTGCTGCTTCGATTGCTGAAGAGCGCGGCACCATTGAAGATGTGATTGAACCTTTTTTAATTCAAGAAGGGTTTGTCAAACGTACAGCGCGCGGCAGACAGGCGGCGGATTTAGCCTATTCGCATTTAGGTCTTGAAAAAGCACTCAAATAAAGCAGAATATAAATAGTTTACGCGCGGAGCAATGCAATATGACCACCAACCCGTCTTTTTTTGATTTTATTCTCAACGCCAGCTTTATTGTGAAATGCGTGATATTAATTTTATTTTTTGCATCAGTTGCTTCCTGGGCGATTATTCTTGAACGTATTCGTTTTTATAAACGCCAATGGGTCAATATTAAAAAATTTGAATCTCGTTTTTGGTCTGGCATTGCCATGAATGATTTATATCGCGAAGTAACACAAGAAACAGAGAATGACGCTAGCTTAGTCAGAGTATTTTCAGCAGGTTTTCAAGAGTTTTCAAAATTAAAAGAAGTGGGTAATCAAAATCAAGATGCGGTGATGGATGGCACACAACGCGCGATGCAAATTGCAGAAAGCGATATGATTGATCAACTCGAACAACCATTAACGTTGTTATCCACGATCGGATCAATGAGTCCGTATGTTGGCTTGTTTGGCACAGTGTGGGGAATCATGACTGCTTTTCAAGCGCTCGGTACAATGCAACAAGCGTCCATCGCGGCTGTCGCCCCCGGCATTTCAGAAGCGCTCATCACCACTGCGTTAGGTTTATTTGCTGCTATCCCTGCTTCAATTGCCTACAATCGTTTTACACAACAAGTCACGCGACTGCAAAATAGAACGGACATGTTTTCAGCAGAATTAACGAATATTTTGCAAAGAGCAAGTGGGAAGTAATCTATGAGCTTTCAAAAAAAATATCGCCCCCGCCGCAAACCCATCACGGAAATGAATCTTGTTCCTTACATCGACGTGATGTTAGTTTTGCTGTTAATTTTTATGATTACGGCACCCTTATTAACACAGGGCGTGCAAGTGAATTTGCCACAAGCTTCTGCAAAAGCGATGCCGCCGCAAAAAAATAAACCCATTATTGTCAGCGTAAACAGCCAAGGCACATTATTTTTAAATACATCGAACAATCCTGATCAACCCGTCACGCCACAAGATTTATTGTCTGATGTATCCACTCAACTCACCACCGCACAAACAGAACACAAAGAACAAGACGTGTATGTGAAAGGCGATCGTGATGCGAATTATGGTTCGATTATGAAAGCGATGGTGTTACTGCAAAAAGCAGGCGCGCAAGGCGTTGGATTGATTACGCAGAGTCCGAGCAATACCCAGAGTTAGATTACCAGGTTGTTACACCCAACTTTTGGGTGTGAGTAGAGCAGGACTAAACAGCATGATAACTACTTGTACTTTCATCATCATTCACAGAACCATAGCCAAGCGTTGGCCCTGCTGCTGAAGAAGTAACTCTACTATTATTTTTACGACCAAACAAAGAACAACGTTCAGAAGAAGAATGCAATGCTGCTTCACGAAGCTGTCTCACCTCTTCCGCAGAAACACCAGATGCTAATCCCGTTCCTTCAGCCAATTTTTTCAACCGTTTTTCCGCAACCACTACATCAGAGGGTCTTTTATCATCCAGTTTGTATAGACCAGTAGATCGTTGTATTATTGCTTCTGGAACTGAAATTTGATGCTTATCTGATAATGCCAATATTCCATTAATATAGTTCGACTCAAAACCAAGATTAGCACCCCCTCCATAAACGCCAACGAAAGCTTCATATCCTGGAAATGTGAACTTGTTATAAACACTACTTCCCTGACGAAATTGCGCCGCTTCAAATATCCAACCAAAACTAGATCCAAAAGCAATCCCTATCGATAATGACATACACATGATCGCACACATGGTTGCACGGATTTCAGCAACGATTGGGCTATATTCCTTTTTAATAAATGAATCCCGAACCCTTTTGAATGTTTCTACCAAACGCGCGAATAATAGCTGGCTAGAGCGTATAAAGAAAATAAGCGCTGCTAATGCCGCGATCCCACCCATAACCACCAGCGCTAATCCATTTAATTCCAGTAATTCAGACATTCCTCTTTCCGATGTGTCTTGTAACACCGCACCCATCACTGGAACACATCCCACCATCAATGTTCTTCTTGCCATTGTTAAAACAGTATCAGCGGTAGGCAGCCAAGAAGGATTTTCCGCTTGAGCATCTAATATTTTTTTCACTTCACTGTAAAATTCTTTAATTTGAGCGAGTGTAAGAACAGGATCGGCAACACCCACAAACACAGTGGTTTTAAATTTTTTCAAATCTCTTGCCAACATCACTTGGGTATGTCGATATGACTGAAAATAGCGCATCAGCGTATCTTCATAAAGTTCGCGCATAATCGCATAACCCGTATCTATTCGAGTGGGCGCTGTATAACCCAAGCACCAAATTGTCTGACCAATGATTTGAAATGCCATTCTAGTTGAATCGTTTAAACTCAATGCTTTTGTCAACGACCCGCTGGAACCAAAAAGTCCTTCTGTAGAATCTTTGGCAAGAGGAACAGTAGAAATCACCGCGAACCCCATTAGTACAGACGCAGGAATAAAAGGTCCGATAGCGGCAAGATCTCTTAAACCCGTTTCAGGATTTTTTTTCAATTTTTTAAATAACTCGATAGCATCAGGCATTGCAAGTCCAGCGCCCATGAAATTGACGAGAGTAGAGGGAATAAAACGATACAAATATTCCGTCCACGAAGTCGCCTCTTCTACAGATAAGAAACCAAATTGGATGCCAGCCAACGATGCGAGAATCGTAACACCAATAAGAAATGCAATTTTTTTTCGACGCTCGCAAGGATCCCAAGTTGGACTTGCTTCAGACGAAATGGGTAGAAGCAGTGGATCTTGCGGTTCCTGAGAACCACTTTCTTCTGGTTCTTGAATTGCCAATACAATACGAAGTGGTGTTTGGGGTGGTGTTTGGGGTGGTGTTTTGGGTGGTGTTTTAGCGCGCATAGTTTGACCTTGATTATCTAGTGGATCTACTGAAGTTAGGGTTGCAAGAGAAGAAGAAGTCATTCCGCCAGCGGTATCAGATGACAAAACAGTTTTCACTGCGGGTGGTAACTGATTCACTTCACTTCGCACTCCACACCCCTTAAATTTAATTTTATTCTCACTCAATTTTAGGCTTCATCCACTCGCAACAACAGTCCAACTGAAAAATTAACTTTTCCTTAACGTTCAGAAATATTTTTCACCTGCAATAACTGACAAATCAACGCGCCAAGAATAATAATCAACCACGACACATAAATCCAAATAAAAAAAATCGGGATAGCAGCAAGCGCGCCATACACCAACTGATACGTTGAAAAATAATGGAAATATAAAACAAATCCCCATTTTGCCATTTCAAATAACACGGCAGTGATCAAGCCTGCAATAAACGCATAGCGAAAAATAACACGGCAACTCGGGATCAACCAATGAAATAAAGTGAATACCAACCATTCTATTAGAAACGGTGAAACTGACACAACTGGTTTTCGTACAATATTAATTTCAAGAAAATGCGACAACAATGGCAATGTCGTCAAATACGAACTGAACAATAATAATATTGCAAATACAATGGGCGCGATAGTTAAAATAATTAAATAAATAAACAGCGAAAAAAAAGAATCGCGATGAAAGGTAACGTGCCACACGCCATTAATGGCATCAACGACTGTATAAATTAATAATAAAGCGAAAAAAATTAATGACGCAATCGTTGTCCATGACAACACATGTGCTTGCATAACAAAATGGTGCAATTGCTTTGAAATAATGTCAGCGGAACTTGCCACAAAATTATTTAAAATAAATTGCTCAGTTTCTTTTCCTGCCGTTTGTAACATCGGAAAAAAAGACAAAATATAAAATGCAAAAATCACGAGCGGCACGATCGATAATAATGTCGTGAAGGTTAATGACGCCGCGCGCATGGGACACAAATCAGCGAAGAAGCGACTGGTGAGAATTTTTAGGAAACGAAATAGTTTTGGCATCTGATCTGTTATCTGTTATCTGTTATCTGTTATTCGCAAGATTTCAAGCCATGCCTCTGACACGGATAATTGATCCCGGATAACTGATAACTTACTATGCTACTATATCGCAAAACCACACTTTACACAGGAACGCAGTATGATTCGTCCCTACATTTTAGTTCTGTATTATTCTCTCAAAGGCAACACAGCCAACATGGCGCAAGAAATCGCACGTGGAATTGAATTAGTGAATAGCATTGAAGCACGTGTGCGCACGGTGCCTGCTGTTTCTGCCAAAACAGAAATCGCAGAACCGAAAGTGCCAGCTGATGGATCGCCATATGCCACATTAGATGATCTGAAAAACTGCGCGGGCTTGGCACTCGGCAGTCCAACGCGGTTTGGCAACATGGCCGCGGCATTAAAATATTTTTTAGATAGCACGGGTGCATTGTGGCAATCGGGCGCTTTGATTGATAAACCGGCCGCTTGTTTTACATCCACGGCCAGTTTGCACGGCGGACAAGAGTCAACTATATTGAGCATGCAATTACCACTTTTGCATCACGGCATGATTTTGGTTGGCATCCCATATAGCGAAACCCATTTATTTACGACAACCGGCGGCGGAACACCTTATGGCGCAAGTCACATGGCTGGATCTAACAGCGATCAGCCTGTCAGCGAAGCAGAAAAAATCATTTGCCGCACGCTGGGAAAACGATTGGCGATGGTGGCGTTGAAATTAGCATGAATAGGCAAACGCCTCGCGAATACTATCAAAGTGAAATCGATTCTGGTCGCATTCAAGACGACCCCCATCAACAACCTGTTATTGAAAAACTGGATGACATTTTTCAAAAACTGGTTGCGCGCGAAAAAAAAGGCGTGAAGGCAAGACTGGCGCGGCTTTTTCAGCCCAAGTTGATCAAGGGACTCTACCTCTGGGGCAGTGTTGGGATTGGTAAAACTTTTTTAATGGATTGTTTTTACAAAACACTCTCCGTTCCCAAAATGCGCTTGCACTTTCACGCATTCATGTTGCGTATTCATCAAGAATTAAAAAATATTCAAGGTGAAAAAAATCCATTAGCGAAAATTGCTAAAAAAATATCAGATGAAACCGCCGTCATTTGTTTTGACGAATTTTTTGTATCGAATATTGCGGATGCGATGATTTTAGGTGAACTTTTTTTACATCTTTTTGAAAATGGCGTGACGCTGGTGACAAGCTCCAATATTTCACCCGATTTGTTGTACAAAGAAGGTTTGCAGCGCGAACGTTTTCTGCCCACCATCGAGCTTATCAAAAAAAATACCACCGTGATGCATTTGCATTCCACAATAGATTATCGTCAACAACATATTCGACGCGCTGGTGTTTTTTACACACCACTTAATCACATCGCATCAGAAAATATGGAAAAGGCTTTTACCCATTTTTCAAATGATGCCCCCGTTGAATACAATCCTATTCTGATTTGCGATCGATTTATTCCCATTATCAAACAAGCAAGCTCTGTCGTGTGGTTTGATTTTGAAGTGATTTGTGGCAGACCACGCTCTCAACTTGACTATTTAGAGATCATACAACGTTATCACACTCTCATGGTCGATCATCTACGAAAAATACAGACTGACGAAAATGATCTTATTTTGTCATTTATCCATCTGGTGGATATTTTGTATGACGCACATTGCCGATTAATCATTTCATCTGACATAAAATTGTCAGAAATTTACACAAATGAAAAAACGCAACAGCCATTTCAACGCACATTATCACGCCTTATCGAGATGCAATCGGAAGATTATGTGTACCGAGATCGAATCGGAAAAGAACTGACTAATCTTTAATCGTCAACACATAATTCGTGAAGAAAAAAAATTTAAAAAAATGTTTGTTTTCCTCTTGAGAAGAAAAACTCTGATGATATAATGATCCACCAGTAGTCAAAGTAAGTTCGAAATTTAAACACTTTGAAATGATGTTTTAACTAAATGTGAGGAGTAAAACCTTGGAAGGAGCAGCGCAAAAAATGGATAACGAGGTCGTTACATTGACATCCGAATTGCAAGCGAGTCATGCGCTCAGCTTACAAGAAAGTGTCAACCACACTCTGCAACAGTACATTGCAAAGCTGGATGGACAAACACCAACCAATTTATATAATTTGGTTTTGGCAGAAGTTGAAAAACCACTGATTCAAATGGTTCTCAAACTTACCAACAACAATCAAAGTAAAGCAGCAATTATTTTAGGTCTTAGCCGCGGTACATTGCGTAAAAAAATGGCTATATACGATCTGAACTAAATTTGATTTTTTCTAGCGATGAAGTTTATAGCGCCATCCACTAAGTGGGTGGCGCTATGTGTTTTTCAATACACGCCACCAATTGCTCAATCGTTAAAATACTTTCTAATGATTTCTCAGAAATACGAATACCGAATGTTTCGTTGATTGCAAGCAACAAATCAAGTGCGTCCATAGAATCGAGATTAAGATCATTCTGCAAATCCGTTTTTGGTTGAACGCTGTCTGGGTTAACAGCGAAGCGCTCAATCAATATTCTTCTTACCTGCAGAAAAGTATCAGGCATGAATTAAGGACTCGGTGTACCGCTGCCACCTGTCGGCGGAGTGCCTCCTGTTCCAGGAACATGCGAACTCGTTCCAGACCCACCTGAGCCACCTATCGCACTACCCACTGCAGCACCTACACTCATACTCGCTTCGCCCACTTTACCAATCGCCTGACCACTGGTTTGAGCGGTTGAAGACACAACACCCTGAACTCCTTTCGCCATTTGACCATAATCTTCGCCAGTGGCGGGTCCACCAATCCATTTCAAAATGTAATTGGGTAGCTGGAAAATTAATTTAAAACACTGCTCCACTAATTCCATTGAAAGAAAACCAAATATCACCAACACCATGGCCATATTCACCAATACAAGAAATGCTGAACCTGAAAAACTACTCGTTGAATTTTCCATACTGCTCATGAGACTACCCAGTCCCGTAATTAATATATGAAACGCCACAAACGATGTAATCATCGCAGCAACCAATCCAATAATCATCAACGCTGGTCGTATAAAAATTCCCAAAAACAGCATCAACGCCTGATCTGCTTTACCTAAGAAATCATGTCCTTCAGGATGAGTCACCCCCAGACAAATCAATGGGGCAGCCGCCATCCCTTCAATGACTGTGACAATCCACCCTACTGCAGCAAAAGTGAAAACAGTAAAGGGATACAACGGAACGTAGTAAGCAAGAATAGCGCCCGGAATCATCATCGCGGTGGTGATCAACATAATAATGCTTTTCGTCCAGGTTAACGCCGCATTGGTCATAGTAGCGCCTGGCGACTCGCCCGAACAAATAGCAGCTCCCGCCGAAATGACAACTGACAACACAATCGCCGCCATCCATATAAGAACCACAGCGTTCATCAAACCATTACCGAGATTCATCAAAACAACAATGGGATTGTAAGCGGCTGGATCACTCAATCCATAGACTTCTTGAACTATGGTACTCATGGCACTGTTACCCATATTACCTGCCAGTGAAGCAGGGCCAGCACTCGCTGCACCAGAACCATCAGCACCGGTCGCAATCACATTATTTTGTTGCGCACCGACATACTGCGACCACAATGTACCCAATGCTGTTCCAAAACCATAAATATATTGACCCGCTTGCGTTATCGTAGCAGCCTGAGGCAATGTGGGCGGCGTTGATTGTGTTGGATATAACGCGCTCATATCAATCGTTGCAACGAAATTATTTCCTTGCTCAAGATTCCAATAAAAAGCACCGGCCATAATCCAACCTTGCGCCTCAGCATTGTCGATCATCTGCTGGCTAAGATTGGTTTGTGTAGACACTGTTCCAAACTCAGAACCAGCAACGAATCCACCTTGCATCTCCGCAGCACCACCATATGTTCGTGTAGTAGCAATAGTAGAACCACCTGATTGCGATGCACCTGCCATATTCTGATACGGTGTCATTAAATTGGTGTAAGCCAAAATCGCTGAAAAAGCGGTCTTCTCGTGGTTTTTTTGCGCAGAATTCAGATCACCTTGCGTGATGGTTGAAGAATTACTATTTTCTACATAATTTTCAGCAGCTGGTATCAGAGACAATACCATTTGCTTTAATGCCGAAAACGCATCGCTGTTCATATTCTGAGATATTGATACCAGTGAAGCAGCATTAGTAGTACTTGATGGAATGGCGCTTGAACTGTTATTTGAAAAAGCCGTTATACTGCCACATGATGCTGCATTGTTTTTGATAATCGTATCTGACTGATGCGAATCGCTTCCGCCGGGGAAATAAACCGTTCCAGGTGTAAAGTGAGTTGCGCCAAATTGATCAACGGTTGTTGCTGGCGACGAAAAAACAGGATGATACGATTCAGGATTGGTTGAGCTAACCCATGATTTTCCATTAAAACCCTGTGCGCTTGCAATCATGCAAACTTCATCTTGGAAAATTTTAACAAGCGGCCCATATCCACTTTGCGTCAGTGGACTACCTGCGCCAGGTTGAGAGGGCGCAGTACTACCCAATGCATTACTAACAATGCTCGGATCAGTTTCCATCGTATTTGGCGGAATATACAATCTACCGCCATACTCCATATAATCTAGGGCGGTATCCCACACTTGATCAGCCAAACCCACACTTTCTACCACCACCTTCATAAAAGCATCTTGAATAACAGAGTATCCTGTTGTTGGTGAAGGGACCAATAACCCAAAACCCAACGCAATGCGAAGAAAAATAAAGTGCGCACTTTTATTTTGACCGATCCAGGCACCTTCACCTGCAGCACGAAACACTACTGTAAAAGTACTATATCCCAACCATAGTGCCGCAACGACTAAAATACCTTTGTTGAAAATCTCAAACATCTTGCCAAGAATCTGACTACCATTGCCATGCAATACATTTCCGACGGTACCAAAAATTTGTCCAAGATAAGCAACAGAATAATCCGATTCAGGCGGTGCTAACGTACTACGAAAATTGGCAATACCTGACAAGGTTCCTGAACCATCAGCAAAGGCTGCTCCAGCAATGAGTAGTAATAAGAGAGCGGTGAATAAACGACGCATAATTCTTACCTCTTAATCTTTAATTCTTTTTGCTTTTTGAAAAAAAATGCAAGGCCCATTCCTTCGTCGTACAATCCAATCGTCTTTGTTTTATCTCAAAATAATAAAAATGCTCACGAAAGGCATAAGCAAGCATAAGAAAAGATAGCGAAAGTGACATAAAACCAGACAGTATCATCACCTGAAATAACAAATAAAAAGTCCATCCCATCGCTCCAATACCAAGTAAAAAACACATCATTGAAACCAATAAATGTGTTCTCATTTGCCGGGCAAGATCCTGTTCGGTTAATTCGTATTTTTTGATTGCTTCATCAAAAGTCATTTTTTTCGCCGAATCCTGCTCAGCCGGTTTCATATCAGAGATGATATCTTTAACGGTCTTTCCGCCCGTTTTTACTGAATCCCAGGAAGTCCACCCTTTAACATTGGTGTTGTCTTTTATCGTATGTTTAAAGTAATTGAGAATACCCATAATTCTCTCTCTGTAAATTTAAAGACATTAATCAATTAAAAAATATACTAACACCGAATCCTTAAGAGAACATTAATTTTATACGTTGAGTATTTTTAAACTTTAATGATATCTTAAGGTTTGCGCGGTATGCTGAGCGAACTGATTAAATTTCCCAGGGATTAACGCAATGCCTGACCTAAGTTATGAAGCAGTGCATCAATTTTGGCGTGAATACCAAGACTCCATGATTCATCGTGTTATTGCATTTATGGAAAGCGTTGAAGATTGGACATTAGACGGTGATGCAGAGTTAGAAAAAGCCATGCAAAAATTGGGTGACACACTGGAAGATATCGGCAACATCGATTTGCAACAGGAAAACGCTATGATCGAAGTACTCGCCCATATCAAAACAGGGCGCGGATTGCGATTGCTGATGTGCCTTGATATGGCTTATCCGGGCGCGGCAGCCAAGGTACTAATGAAAGCAGAAGAGGTCACGCGGTCGCAAGCAGATAATGCCGGATTATTTTTAAGACGCAATGTGGTTTTTGAAAGACTTCGCTTATTAGGTCGTGTTTTTTCGGAAGATCGATTAAAGCTGGTGACTAAAGCACTTGAGGAAAGCGGACATGATTAATGCTAAAAAAATATTTATCGTGGCTGGTCTGATTATTTCGGCTGATTTTACAATGTCAATTTTTGCAAATAATCCCGCACAATCTTGTTTGCCTTTTTTGCAACATTATCAAGATCCAGGTTATTTATCGACACCTGCTTCTGCGCTGCCGACATTACAGCAATGCGCTAAAAAATTAAGTTGCAATGACTCTGTTTTGTCCTCCATTGATAATTGTTCAGAAAAATTAGCAAATTTATATACGGCCAGCATCGCAAACGATGCCGCTGCAAAAGCACAAGCGGCCGTTCCACCTGCTCCACCCGGATTTCCAGGTAGTGGAAAAATGGGTTCTGAACAACAACACATCCCTGCTGTTACTAAAGAAACACCCAAAACAACCGACTCAACAGATTCTGGAAAAAGCATTAATTGGTTTTAGCAAAACAAATTACGTTAAACAGAAAGGTTAAAATTTATGAAACAATATAACGAAATAAAAAAATATGTCACTGCGTTAGCGTTAGCAATCATCTTTGTTTGCGGCAGCGCATTAGCACAACCTCCTGCTGCACCACCCAAACCTGGCACAATAAAATTAGAAGCTTTTCTCGGCACACTCTACACCGATACCCTATCGTATTTTCATTCTTACGCTTACCAAAAAGATCCCTCTGTCGTTAACACAACGCAATTAAACACAGTCAATGCTACTCCTACCGCAACACACTACAGCAACACCGAAGGTGACCCCACCTCTTCAAGCGTCGCAGTCATACAATCTGCAACGCAAGTACCCATTTCAACAACCGCGATGCCACCAATGGAAGCAGCATCAAAAAAAGCAGCGTACGAAACCCTGGCCAACATCCAAGACACACTCAAACAATTTCCTTATACATTCAATATCAAAAATCCAGATGTAAAAAAATGGCAAGCTTCTGACGGAAAATTATATAGCGCCTATCTGGGTGACAATACCGTTCAAAACCTAACTGTAGGAACTGAAACAACGCTGAAGGCGTGTGAAGACGCTATCAAATCACAAGACCCTAAATTGAAAAACATGCAATGTGCTGCCTATGCGAATGACACATTATTCTCAAAAAACATGACGGGTGTTTCTACTGCCAATGAAGTGTTTGTTGCAAAGCCGCCCGCTTTCGATGCAGATCGTTATTTTGATTTTGCAACGTTATTCACGCCGAAAACAGATGAAACTTATACACCCACTGAAGAAGCGGCTGCCAATCAATTCCTCAAATATGCCGCACAAAGCACACAGGATTTTACATCAGACTTTACCAGCTCATCTAATTTTCAAAAGTTGATTACTGATCCCAATAAAATTGCCGCATTAAAACATCAACCTCAATTTCAAAACTATATTTTTGATGTTCGCAATATACTCGCACTCCGCTCCATTTCAATCGGTGCAATGAATGAATTAATTGCAGAACGCACACCGATTCAAGGCCTCGGCACGTCAGCAGGTGTACAACAGTTCACGTCGAATTCAAGCGGAAAAATAACGGCGACACCTGTTGCAAATGCAAGTCCGTTGGAAGTAGAAGCGTATCGCGCCAATCACCGCATTGAAGATCCAAACTGGTACAAACAAATTGAAAATGCATCTCCCGCAACGATACAAAGAAACACGTTAATGATATTGGCTGAAATTGAGCATCAAAATTATCAAGCACATCTTGATAGGGAGCGTTTGATCGCTGCAGTGACAGCGTTGAATCTTCAAATGGCTTCACAAAATGCAAGCACATTTACCATGCAACAACAACAACCTATTTCTGAAGCAATCAATAACGCATTGGGTATCAAAACAACCACGCCACCGCCGCCTCAAAGTAACACGATGGGAACGCCTCCACAAAATAACGCGACGACGACAACCGGTAATACAACATCGAATAATAAACAGTGACCCGCGCTTTTTAGTGGAACCATGCGAAATATTTTTCCAATCCTGCTTCAAGTGAGGTAAATGATTCCGTAAAACCTATTTCACGCAACGCACTTAAATTCGCTTGTGTAAAACACTGATACGTTCCCTTTAATGAATCTGGGAAAGGAATATAATTTAATTTTCCGCCGCCATTTAATTGAATTAATTTTTTGGCAATGTCATTAAAACAGCGCGGCTGCCCGGTACCACAATTAAAAATCCCTTTTTTTGCGGGATGTTGGTAAAACCACAAATTCACTTTGACAACATCCTCTACAAAAATAAAATCACGTTCATGCTCACCATCACCATAACCACCATAAGCAGAAAATAATTTTGCAACACCATGATCACGCAATTGATTCATCAAATGAAACGCAACACTCGCCATTTTTCCTTTATGATTTTCATGCGGACCATACACATTAAAATAGCGCAAACCCACAATTTGAGATTCTGCACGATACACATACGACTGAACATATTCATCAAATTTTAATTTTGAATAACCGTATACGTTTAATGGCAATTGATTGGGATCACGATCATCAAAATTATTTTTTGCACCATACACCGCAGCGCTCGATGCATAAATAAACGGAATTTTTTTATCTAGGCAATACTGTAAAAGTGATTTGGAATAATCATAATTATTTTCCATCATAAAACGCCCATTCCACTCCGTTGTGTCAGAACAAGCGCCCTGATGAAACATAGCGGTAATATCAGATTCAAATACACCATCAGAAATTATTTTTGCAAGAAAATCACGATAATCCATATAATCGTGATAGTTAATAACCGCCAAATTACGAAATTTTTTTCCATCGGTTAAATCATCGACCGCTACAATATCGGTAATACCAATCTGATTTAATCCGCGAATAATATTGCTGCCAATAAATCCCGCGGCGCCGGTGACCACGATCATGTCAGTTCCTTCATCTTCTCAATTACTTTCGTGGTCGAAAAACCATCAACCAACGGAATCGTTAATACGGTTCCACCATTTTTCAAAACAAAATCACTGCCTGCAATTTCATGAACTTGATAATCACCACCCTTCACCAAAATATCGGGTTTTAACGCAGAAACTAATCGTGCTGGTGTGTCTTCTGAAAATGGAGTGACCCAATCTACGCATCCCAATGCAGACAAAACCATCATACGCGCAGAAACAGAATTCAGCGGACGTTCATCGCCTTTCAATCGACGCACAGAATCATCATCATTTACCGCAACAATCAATCGATGTCCTAATGCTTTTGCTTTTGCTAAGTAATCGACATGCCCCACATGCAATACATCAAAACAACCATTGGTCATTACTATTTTTTCACCGCGCGCACGCGATTGCGCAATCATCAGTAATAATTGTTGCTCATTTAAAATTCCCACAGATAAATCACCCGATCGCAACAACGCCTGTTGCAAATCAGTCATCGTCACGGCTTGTGTTCCCACCTTTCCAACCACAATTCCTGCAGCCGTATTTGCTAACTCAATAGCAGATATTATTTCCATTCCTGCTGCTAATCCCGCTGCCAATACGGCAATCACCGTATCACCTGCACCCGTCACATCAAACACATCACGTGCTTTTGCAGAAAAATGCACTGCTTTCTTCCTAGGTGAAATAAATAACATGCCATCTTTACCGAGCGTGATTAATAAATTTTGTATGTGAACACGCTGCAACAATGCATGTGCTTTTTCAGTGATTTCATTGACATCGCGACATACGCCAACAACCGATTCAAATTCTTTTAAATTGGGCGTTAATAGCGTTGCGCCGGCGTAACGCGCATAATCTTTATGTTTTGGATCCACTAAAATAGGCAGTGATAGTTTATTGGCTGCCACAATTAAGCGTTCAACGTGACACAACGCACCTTTTGAATAATCCGACAACACAACCGCTTGCGCGAATTTTAATTTTTCACAATAAATTTTAAATAAAGCATCATCATCTATTTCAATTTCTTGTGTTGCTTCAAAATCCATGCGAATTAATTGTTGATGACGACCTAACACGCGCAATTTGGTAATCGTTGGAAAATCAGGAAGTGATAAAAATTCGCAATCAATTTTTTTTTCATCCAAACATTGTCGCAATTCTGCAGCGGGTGAGTCTTGTCCCACCAAACCACACAGCGTGACATGCGCACCCAATGCCGCAATATTTTGTGCCACATTGGCCGCACCGCCAGCACGTATCTCCATCTCAGTCACATTCACAACCGGTACTGGCGCTTCAGGTGAAATACGAGCAGCATCACCATGCCAGTAGCGATCCAGCATTAAATCACCGTACACTAAGACATGTGTTTTTTCAAAAACAGGTAGCACCATGTTGTGACTTGTCATTCTGATTTCCCATTCGTACAATCAATACAGGTAATACAGGCGCATATTATGCCCATGATGAGATCAAAATGAAACCATCTCTTTCCGTTATTCTCATTACAAAAAATAACGAAAAAACCATAGAAAAATGCTTGGAATCGGTTAAATGGGCTGATGAAATCGTTGTGTTGGATTCCGGCAGTACAGATCGAACACTGTCACTCTGTACGAAATATACAACTAAAATAATTCAAACAGATTGGCCAGGATTTGGTCCACAAAAAAATCGTGCGATTGATAAAGCAACTGGTGATTGGATTTTTTCAATTGACAGCGATGAATGGTTAAGCGATGCATCGCGTGATGAAATCATTGCAACAATTAATAATCCCACTGCCACTGTTTTTCAAATGCCGCGACTCAACCAATATTGCGGACAATGGATTCGTCATGGCGATGTAGGGAAAGATAAAGTGATTCGTTTATTTAAACGAGGTGCTGCTCGTTTCAACGACAACCTGGTGCATGAAAAATTACAAACCGACATACATATTGGCATATTAAAAAATTCTCTGCTACACAACAGTTATGATTCGCTGGATGCATTATTACAACGCATAAATTATTACACCACACTCTCAGCGCAGTCTCGCTTTAAACAAAACAAAAAAACCAATTTTGCCAAAGCGATTTTTTCAGCATGGTGGGCATTCACAAAATCTTATTTTTTTCGCGCGGGTTTTTTAGATGGAAAAATGGGATTCATCGTTTCATTATCATCAGCAGAAAGCAGTTTTTATCGGCATGTAAAGTTGATGGAGCTACAGAAGCACGCGCGATAACAAGTACGTCACGCCATTTCTCTCAGTACCCGCTCCAGCCGCAATTGCTTCATGCAGTTGTGATGTTTCAGCGGGCACTGACGTTGAAAACACGGCTGACAGTCCAAATTTAATTTTATTATTTTCGCACGATCTGATAATGGCGGCGTAAAGTCAGGTGATGTTGAACCATAAATCGCAATCACATTGCGATTCAGAGCCGCTGCAATGTGCATTAATCCTGAATCATTCGTCACAACATAATTAACCAATGACAATAAATCCACTGCATCCGATAAACTGGTTTTTCCCGAAAGATTAACACATTTTTGCTGCGTGTGTTGTTGAATTGCTTCTGCAATAATTACATCATTTGCAGATCCAAACAACCACACTTGCCACCCTTCTGATAATTTCTGATTCGCAACCGCAGCATAATACTCCGCAGGCCAACATTTCGACGGACCAAATTCAGCGCCAGGACATAATGCTAAAATCAATTTATCGGTTTTGAGATTGTGCTTTTGTAATGCTACATCAGTATTTTTATGGTTGATGCACAGTGTCGGCGTGGGACAATTCGCTGGAATCATCATATCGCGTGCAAAAGCCAATGCAGCAAAACGCTCGACCATCTTCGGAAAAATTTTTTTATTTAAATAACGAATATCATTCAGCAAACCAAAACGACATTCGCCTAACCAACCGGTGCGAACAGGGATAGCCGCCCAATAGGGAATGAGGGCTGATTTGAAAGAGTTGGGCAACACAATCGCTTGATCATATTTTTCAGCACGCAATTGCTTTGCAAATTGATATCGTTTTGCTAATTGCAATTGACCATGTCCCACTGGCAGTACAATACTTTTATTCACTTCTGGCATGCGCGACAACAACGCCTCGCTCCATGCGGGTGCTAACACATGAATTTCGCAAGCGGGATTGTGTTGACGCAATAATCGAAACAACACCTGCGCCATCATCATGTCGCCAACCCAAGCAGGACCAATGATTAATATTTTATTTCTCACGCTCACACCAAAATATATTTCGTCTCACAATACGGACAATCAACATGGCCCGTTTTTTTAATATCCAAATACACGCGCGGATGTCCATCCCACAAACGCTCATCTACTCTGGGACAGCAAAGCGGTAACTCTTTTTCTGTTACCATGACTTGTTTTTTTGCACAGGGTTTTTTTTGCATTTCAACCTCCCAAAAGTACGCAATGTGTGGTAAAAATGGCGTAATATTAACATGCTTTCAGGATATTCAGGAAAAATTTATGGCAAAATACGAAGCACTTCCCACAACCACTATTCTCCCCAATGGAACGATGTTGCGCGCACAACAATTGCCTGAGCTCGTGCACATGGATGATCCCGCCTTATTTGTGATGACGGATTTCACGCTGACTCCGCCACACATCATCACTCCCGACGAAAACATGGATCATGCGATCAATGAAATGGAAACCAACGGGGTACATTTATTGTTGGTGATCAATGACGAAGGATATTTTATGGGTGTGATCAGTTCTGAAGATGTGTGGGGTGAAAAACCCATTAAGTTAATTCAAGAGCGACGCATTCATCGTGAACAAGTGTTGGTGAGAATGATTATGGTGCCCTACACAGAAATTACTGCGCTGGATTTCTCAACAATTAAAACAGCAAAAGTAGGACACATCGTCAAAACATTAGCGGAAAACAAAAAACATTACGCAATCACAGTTTCACCGGATGCAACACATCATCATGTTCAAATGATTCGTGGTATTTTTACTGCCACGCAAATCAGCAAACAACTACATCAAGACAGTGCTGATTTGTTTTAACTCACAACCTATCCTGATCCCGCAGCGTCTTTGGCAACGCAAAAACAATATTTTCTTCAACGCCCGGCATTTCTTCAGCAATATCGCCACCCCACTCTTTTAATTTAGCCACTACTTGTTGTACCAAATCTTCTGGTGCGGATGCGCCTGCGGTAACCCCAATCACATTCACTTTTTCAAACCATTCACGTTGCATTTCATTTGGATCATCTAACAAATAAGCGCGACATCCTAATCGCTCCGCTAATTCTTTTAACCGATTTGAATTAGAACTTTCAATAGATCCCACCACAATCATCACATCACACACTTTTGCTAATTGTGTTACCGCTTCTTGACGATTCGTGGTGGCATAACAAATATCTTCTTTTTTCGAAGATAAAATTGTGGGGAATTTTGTCTTCAACGCAGAAATAATTTCAACCGTGTCATTCACCGATAACGTAGTTTGTGTAACATAAGCACATCGATCTGGATTCTTTAATTTTAATTGAAAAACATCTTCAATCGTTTCAATTAAATAAATTCCCGCATCAGGATTAAAATATTGACCCATCGTACCTTCTACTTCTGGATGTCCCGCATGACCAATCAAGATACATTCGATATTTTTTTTTGCATAACGCGCCACTTCCATATGCACTTTTGTCACCAGCGGACAAGTTGCATCAAATAAATTAAATTGTCGCTCACGTGCTAATGTGCGAACTTCCTGTGACACACCATGCGCGCTAAAAATTAACGTAGCCCCTTCTGGCACTTCATTAATATCATCTAAAAAAATAGCGCCTTTTGCTTTTAATTTTTCAACGACAGGACGATTGTGCACCACTTCGTGACGCACATAAATCGGCGCACCAAGCTGATCTAGTGCGCGCTCAACAATTTCAATCGCACGATCAACACCGGCACAAAAACCCCTAGGATTCGCAAGCAATACTTTCATACAATAATCTCAATACCAACCACGTTGCCCCCACACACACAGCAGAATCAGCAATATTAAATGTTGCATAGTGCCAACTGCCAATATGAAAATCAATAAAATCAACCACAAAACCATAATGCACACGATCAATTAAATTTCCCAGTGCACCACCCAACACCAAACTAATCGGAACAGCAATCAACCATTCTGAACGCGCAAGACGATTCAACCAAACAACCAAAACAATAGAAACAATAATTGAAACAGCGGATAACAAATACACTTGCCATCCACTCGCATTTCCTAAAAAGCTAAAGGAAGCACCCGCATTGAATCGCAAAATAAAATTTAAAAATGGGAGCACCTGAACAACGGATTGTTCAGTCAGATGTTCTATCACAAGATACTTTGTCAGCTGATCGCAAACAATAATAAAAAAACTACAGGAGATCCAGAACCATACTTTTTTGTTTTTCATCTTTATTCTGCTAATGGATTTTATTTTTTTATGCAAAAAAACGTACTTCACCTTCACCATCGATATTAACAACACAGCGCGCGCACAACTCTGGATGCGTCATAGTAGAACCCACATCAGCACGTCGATGCCAACAACGAACACATTTAGGACTGTCAGAAACAACTACTTCGATTTTTAATTCTGTCTTTGAAGTTGAATTCACTGCTCGCGCTTCCGAAGTAATTAAAACAAATCGCAATTCATCGCCCAGTGTTTTTAATTTTTCACACAAAGCATTATCTGTATGCAATATTACTGTTGCTTCTAATGCAGAACCGATTTTTCCAGCGGCACGTAAATTTTCTAATTCTTTATTCACATTCATGCGAATACGAATAATATCCTGCCAAAATAGATCGTCCTGCTTGGGCAATTCTGGAAATTCATCAAACCATTTACTTAAAAAAACCGATTCCATTTTTCTCCACGGAATATGCTGCCAAATTTCATCTGCTGTGTAACTCACAATGGGCGCCAACCAACGAACCATTGTTTCTAAAATATAATACATGGCTGTCTGCGCAGAACGTCTTGGCAAACCATCTCTTTTACTCGTGTATAAACGATCTTTCAAAATATCCAGATAAAAACCACCCAAATCAACAATACAAAATTGATTAATGAGTTGATAAACCTCTGAGAATTGATAAGCATCAAATGCAGCAATAATTTTTGCTTGTAAATTTTTCACGCGCACAATCATCCACGCATCTAACGTTAATAATTTATTGCCAGGAATCAAATCTGTTTCTGGATTAAAATCCGATAAATTTGACAACAAAAAACGCATCGTATTGCGAATACGACGATACGTATCACTCGCACGTTTTAAAATTTCATCTGAAATACTCACGTCATCGGTATGATCAACCGACATCACCCACAGACGCAAAATATCCGCACCATAATTTTTTATAATATCAGCAGGAGATACTGTATTGCCGACTGACTTCGACATTTTGTGACCTTCTGCATCAACCACATAACCGTGCGTTAATACTGATTTATAAGGCGCATTTTCACGCATCGCGACAGCCGTTAATAAAGAAGTATGAAACCAACCACGATGTTGATCCGAACCTTCTAAATACAAATCAGCAGGCTCCGTTAACTCAGAACGTTTTTCCAATACACAATAATGCGATGATCCCGAATCAAACCACACATCCAATACATCCGTAATTTTATTATAATCATTTGCATCTGAAATGAATGTGGCCATATCGCATTCATACCATGCATCAATTCCATTTTTCTCAATTAATTGCGCTGCTTTTTCCATGATAGTTAAAATATCAGGATGCAATTCACCGGTATTTTTATGCACTAATAATGTAATAGGAATTCCCCATGCACGTTGACGCGAGATACACCAATCAGGTCGCGCTTCAATCATTTTATAAATACGTTGCTCACCCCACATAGGAATCCATTTTACGGTGGGGATTGCATCGAGCGCCATCTTGCGCAAATTTTTTTGCGTCATGCTAATAAACCATTGTGGTGTTGCTCTGAAAATCAGGGGCGTTTTGTGACGCCAACAATGCGCATAACTGTGCGTGATAGTTTCCTGATGCAATAAATGTCCTGAGTTTTTCAGTGTTGCTATAATTGGTTCATTGGCTTTAAATACATGCATGCCTGTAACAAGGGGGGTACCCTCAATAAAGCAACTTTGCGCATTCACCGGATTGTGCATCGGCAATTGATATTTCACACCAACAACATAATCATCTTGTCCGTGCGCAGGTGCTGTATGCACAGCACCGGTTCCTACTTCCGTTGTAACATGCTCGCCTAAAATAATGGGCACTTGTTTATTCATAAAGGGATGTTGCACTAAAATATTTTCTAAATTTTTTCCGGGTGTTTTTCCAAGAATTGTAAAATCAACCATACCATAACGCGACATGGCATTATTTAATAAATTTTCTGCGAGAATGAAGGATTTTTTATTCGCTTGCACCAACACATAATTAAACTCAGGATTAACTGAAATCGCTTCATTAGCGGGCAAAGTCCATGGCGTGGTGGTCCAGATGATAATGGAGCAAGTGGGAGTGGGAGTGGGAGTGGGAGTGGGAGTGAAAAGTTTAAAACATTTTTCGACATCCACCACATCAAATGCCACATCAATCGCGAAAGATGTTTTATCTTTATATTCCACTTCCGCTTCTGCCAGTGCTGATCCACAAGCAGTGCACCAATGCACCGGTTTTTGTCCACGCAATAAATGTCCGTTCGCAACCATTTTTGATAATGCACGCACCGCATTTGCTTCATAACTTTGTTGCATTGTTAAATACGGATTATGCCAATCACCCAAAATTCCCAAACGTTCGAAATCCGCTTTTTGCAGCGCAATTTGTGATGTTGCATAATCACGGCATGCTTGACGAAATTCTTTTGCTGATAATGTATCACCGACTTTTCCGAATTTTTTTTCCACATTTAATTCAATAGGCAATCCGTGACAATCCCAACCAGGAACAAAGGGTGAATCAAAACCACTTAATGTTTTTGATTTCACCACAATATCTTTTAATGTTTTATTTAATGCGGTTCCCATGTGAATATTCGCATTCGCGTAGGGCGGGCCATCATGCAAAATAAATTTAGGGTTACCGGACATGTGGTTGCGAATCAATTCATATAAATTTATTTTTTGCCAATGCGCCAACATCGCTGGTTCACGTGTTGGCAAATCTGCCCTCATTGAAAAATCAGTTTTCGGTAAATTTAAGGTATCTTTATAATCTGCCATGGCCGTTCATTATTGTTTGGTGAATGGGTTGAAAACTATATCATGGCGCTAAGGGTTGTGTCAGTTCATGCGGCTGCATCCAACCCGCATAATAAGCAAAAAATAAAAAACAAAACAATAGTAATGCGATAACAATTCGCCAGGTTAGCGTTTTCGCCAACGAGACACCTCGACCCATTTTGGTGAGATAAAATGCACCGCTGCCCAAACAGTACAAAATTCCAATAAATGCGAACATAATCACTAATTTTACTGACATGTTATTTCTCCCGAGAAAAATCTATCGCAATATTGTATAATGTACAAATCAATAACGATAGGGTGCACAGCATGAAGTCCGTTCTTAAAAAATTCACTTACTTTATCCTGCTACCCGTTCTCATCACGCTCATTGCATTAAGTTATTGTCTCTTTTTTCCCAGTGAAAAACCAACCGACCCCACTCATCTCAGCATTTCACTTCAACCGGTCACCGTCAAAGAGCAGCAAGACCTAATCATCGCCCAAGAACAAACTGAAGGCGTGCTTGAAAGAGGGCCGCTGGTGTTAGAAATGAATGCAACCGATGCGCAAGCACGTATATTGAATTTGTCGAAAAATAAAAATTAAAATTTACTTTTTGCGTAATCTACATCTTTTTGAATCTGCGCTACCAATTCATCCACAGAATCAAACCGCAATTCATCACGAATTTTTTCCAAAAATTCAACTGTGATGCGTTGTCCATAAATCATTTTATCAAAATCAAATAAAAACACTTCGAGCAATATTTTTTTTCCATCGAATGTCGGACGATAGCCCACACTCGCCACACCCGGCAATGGGTGATCAACAAGGCCATGCACTTGTGTTACAAAAATTCCCATCAGGGGCACTCGCTTGCGTTGCAAATGAATATTCGCTGTTGGAAAACCCAACGTTCTGCCAATTTGATCGCCGTAAGAAACTTTGCCCGTCAAACAAAATGGGCGATGCGTAAGCGCATACGCCATTTTAAAATCACCTTCATGCACCGCATCTCGCATGCGTGAGCTACTAATGCGATCACCGCGATACAATAATTGCGAAATCGCTTCTACTTCAAAATCAAATTTTTTACCCAGTATTTGCAGCAATTGCACATCACCTAATCGTTTTGCGCCAAAACGAAAATTATCACCAATAATTATTTTTTTAACACCCAGTTGATTGACTAAAATTTTTTCCACAAAATCTTCGGCTGATAATGCAGCTAATGGTGCGTTAAATCGCATCGAATAAAAATAATCCACACCGTATTTGTTAATGGCATTCCACTTTTCGGAAAAACGCATTAATCGTGGCGCAGGTGACGCCGGTAAAAACAATTCGGTGGGATGAGGTTCAAAAGTAATTAACGCAGAAGGTAGTTGTAAGTGGCGGGAATCGGCAATGAGCGTTTCAATCAGACGTTGATGACCCAAATGCATGCCGTCAAAATTGCCAATAGTAATCACAGAGTGCAATTGCTGTTGCAATAAATCACGAATCAGTTTCATCTGACTTATCTCACGTTCTCACTCAATTCGGCGATCTAAACTGTCTTAAACGCACACCCATCGCGCCCAGCGTGAGAAAATAACTTAACACGCCAACGCATAGAATAAAAAACAAATGAATAATACGCGTCATTGGCGCCCATGTTAACCACGGCGTGAGAGATCCTGCTAGAAAATAAATCAAGCATGCCATCACCCCATTCGCAACGATCAGCTGTACGATTGTTTTTTGCCATAATTTGGTAGGTAGATAAATATTTCTGCGAACCAGTAAAATCCACAATAACGACGCATTCACAATCGATGCCAGTGATGTTGATAATGCCAATCCAGCATGCTTGAGCGGGAAAATTAAAATTGCATTTAAAATTAAATTCACACCAACTGCAATCACGGCAATACGAACCGGTGTTCCAATATTTTGTCTTGAATAAAAACCAGACGCGAGAATTTTAATTAACATAAATGCAGGCAATCCTACTGAAAATGCACGCAAACTTTTTGCGGTCATAATCACATCATGATTACCAAATTTTCCATAATGAATTAATGTTGACAAGATTGGGCCAGATAAAACAAACAAACCCACTGCAGCGGGCATGCCAATAAATAATGTGCATCGTAACGACCAATCCACTGTTTGAGAAAATAACTGTTCATTTTTTTCAGCATGGTTGCGAGATAAATACGGCATTACCACCGTTGCTAACGCAACACCAATAATTCCCAATGGAAAATAAATTAATCGATCAGAATAATATAACCAAGAGATACTCCCTTGCGGCAAAAATGACGCAAAAATATTATCGACCAACAAACTAATTTGTGCGACGGAAACACCAAACAAGGCAGGCAGCATTCGTTTCATAACACGAATCACACCCGGATCGCGAAATCCCCATTTCAAGCGTGGAACCAGATTTATTTTTTTTAAAAAAGGAATTTGAATAAATAATTGCGCAAAACCCCCGATTATCACACCCCACGCCAATGCATAAATTGGATTGTGTGTATGCGGTGCCCATAATAATGCAACACCAATTAATGCGATATTTAATAGCACCGGTGTAAATGCTGGCGCTGCAAAAACACCAAATGTATTTAAAATGGCGCCCGCCAATGCAGTTAACACAATTAATAATAAATATGGGAACATAATTCGTATCATGTGTTGCGCAAGAAGATAACGTGCAGGATCATGAATAAATCCAGGTGCAAAAATCATAATTAAAACAGGTGAAAAAATTTCAGCTGCTATGACGACAACAGAAACAATGATAGCTAGTGTTCCAGCGACATGGTCAACAAACGCTTGTACCGTTTCAGATGATTGTGTTGCACGTTGCTCCGCTAAAATAGGCACAAATGCTTGTGAGAATGCACCCTCACCAAACAAGCGGCGCAAAAAATTCGGCAAACGAAATGCCACCACAAACGCATCGAATAATTCGCCCGCACCAAAAATACTGGCCAAAATAATATCGCGTGCAAATCCCATGATACGCGATAGCAATGTGAATACCGCAACCATGGAAGTCGATTTTACTAATTTTTGTGACATATGGATCTCACATTATAAACGTGCATTAACTGACATCTCATCTTGCGTCGCTCTTAAAACGTTCTTCACTCAAAAACGCTTGAAATAGCATCTACTATACCCAACGGAAACGAAGATGCGAACCGTTACATCCTGCTTTCATTCGTTTGCATTTAAAGAAGTGAGTGCATTTTTTGAATTTTTCTTCAAAAGCCGAGGAGGTGCCATGATGTGATTTCCCATTTGTGCAGATCGCTTGCGATCGAAGAAATAGGATCACATCACGTGCGGATTCCCCGCAGATGTATACAATAAAAATTCACAACAATAAACGAACGGATGTAAGATCAATTATTCGCATTTTGAAGTGTAATGGGTATATTCCTGCACATTTTTTCATTCAGAACGTTTTAATATCTCGCAATCTGAGCGTCATTTAGCGCACGTTTATAATGTGAGGTCTATATTATTTATTCACCATCAAATAAAAAACACCCATCAACGACAAAAATGTAGGAATACTGACTATCCACCACCATCGGTAACATCGATAATATTGTTCACTCAATGGCGCATTATTTTGGAATGCGTCAAATGCAAGATCTCTACACCGAATTTGCAAATACACCACAACAAACCAATAAAATGCCGCAATCACATACCCCACCACCGAAAACACAACCCATGGCAAAAAAGGCGAATAACCTTTTATACCCAACAACATCATTCCTGTAAAAAATTGTACGACGGCAGATGATCCTGTAAAAATCCAATCAACAAAAACCACTTGTTTTGTCACACCCGCAATTAATTTAATGTTTTTTTGTTGATTAACACAAAACATATAAAACGCCGTACCCAATCCAGTGCCCAATAAAATGGCGGAGCTAATGACATGCAGAATTTTAATCCAAAAAAATAACATGATCGTTCACTCTCCACAGCCATGTTTGTTGCGTCACTGCATCATGAATAATCATGAAAAATAAAATGATCATGATCACATTGAGGCAATAAAATAATTTTCGATAATTAAAATTATCCCGATGACGATTACGATATTTAATCCACACCAGAAAAAACCAAATGATACTGACCACGCATAAAGCAAAATAGACAATCGTAATCCAAGGTGTATGAAATGACAACCGATGATAATGCACCATAAAAGTGCCAGTAAGAAATTGCAATAAAATAATAAAGAAAATAATCCAATCGATCGTTAAGCTTGTTTTTACCGCATAACGAAGCATGATTGGATTTTTTTGTCTGAGACTACCGCTGATATACACAAACGACGCCACCAACAATCCAAATAAACCGACACCGGACATCACATGAATAAATTCAATCAAGGGCGCCATGATAAAAATTGCTCCTTCCACTGCTGAAACAAAATCACATTGACAAGACTAACATAAAACGGCAAAATTTCGCCTCTTACTCATTTTTCTTTATTGGAGCATTTTCTTGGCAAATACAGTTTCAGCAAAAAAACGGGCAAAACAAGCTATTGTGCGTCGCGAACGTAACTTTAGTCAGAAATCAACGATGCGTACAGAAATCAAAAAAGTACTGAAAGCCGTTCAGGGTGGCAATAAAACAGAAGCGCAAACGGCTTACAAAAAAGTGGCTATTTTAACAGACAAAGCAGTTGGCAAAAAATTGATTCATGCTAACAAAGCAGCGCGCTTAAAAAGTCGTTTGAATATCAAGTTGAAGGCGATCAGTAATCAGTGATTATTGATCGTTGATAACAGATAACTCATCATACTCTGGCACAATGATTGTGTTCCCTCTTTTTCAATGGCAGACACAGCAAAAACGGGTTCTTTCCACTCGAGCTTTTCAACCACATGCGCGACGCGTTCTGCAACACATTCTTCCGACAACACATCAATTTTATTGAAAACCAACCAACGCGGTTTTTCTAATAACTCTGGATCGTATTGTGTTAATTCATTTTCAATTGATTTGATATTGTGAAGCAAAATCGCATCATCAGGTTCGCTGATATCAACCACATGCCACAACACGGCGGTTCTGCTTAAATGTTTTAAAAAACGATGGCCTAATCCAATCCCTTCACTCGCTCCTTCAATTAATCCCGGAATATCAGCAACCACAAAACTTTGTAATTCATCTACGCGCACTACGCCCAAATGAGGGCGAATCGTTGTGAAAGGATAATCAGCTACTTTTGGCGTTGCATTGGAAATCGCGCGAACCAAAGTGGATTTTCCCGCATTCGGCAAACCCAATAATCCCACATCGGCCAATACTTTTAATTCACATTTTAAACGACGTTGTTCACCAGGACTGCCTTTGGTTGTCTGACGCGGTGCACGATTCGTGCTGCTTTTAAATCGCGTATTACCCAATCCATGAAAACCCCCTTTCGCAACACACAACCGCTGACCTGATTTTGTTAAATCGCCAATAAATTCCACTGTGTCTGCATCATAAACCATCGTGCCGACCGGTACGGCAATAATCATGTCTTCACCGCTTTTTCCCGTTCGTTGCGCGCCCATTCCAGATTGACCGCTCTTCGCACGATACAAACGCTGATATCGCAAATCAATTAATGTATTTAAAGATTCAGAAGCTTCAAAAAAAATGCTGGCGCCATCACCACCATCCCCTCCATCTGGGCCACCAAAAGGAATAAATTTTTCACGACGAAAACTCATACAACCGTGGCCACCATTTCCGGCGACCACTTCGATGATGACTTGATCAATGAATTTCATGAGATCGGTGTTTATTCAACCGAAACTGTTTTACGACGATGGGGTCCTTTGATTGAAAAACAAACTTTTCCATCAATCAATGCATACAACGTATGATCACGCCCCATATCAACTCCTTTTCCAGGATGACAGTTTGTGCCACGTTGACGAACAATAATGTTACCTGCGATAACATTTTCACCACCAAATTTTTTTACGCCTAAATATTTTGGATTAGAGTCGCGACCGTTGCGCGTTGAACCACCCGCTTTCTTATGTGCCATGTTTTAATACCTCTTTACACACTTGCTTTTGCTTCTGTTGTAATTACGCTTGTACTTTTGTAATTTTAACTTCAGTAAAATACTGACGATGACCCGCCTGTTTCATGTGATGCTTACGACGTCTGAATTTGATAATACGTATTTTATCCGCGCGAGCGTGTTTTACCACTTCAGCCTGCACTTTTGCACCGTTCAACATGGGTGCACCAAAACGTACGTTTTCACCTTCGCCAACCATTAATACGCGATCGAAGTCCACTGTGTGACCTGTTTCCGCTTCTAATTTTTCCACTTTCAGTGTTTGCCCTTCAGCGACACGGTATTGTTTGCCGCCTGTTTCAATAATCGCATACATGATTTCAACCCTTTCATAATACAAAACCTTCAAAGAGCGAGCATTGTAGGCAAAATATTCGACGCCCGCAAGTTTTTTTACGCTTGACAGTCCACTATGACACACCTAGCATACGCCAATGCAAAAAATCAACACCGTCATTGAAAACAATACTGATACCTTGGATACCTTGCAAAACATTCGTTTGTTGGTAGCTGAAGATCTGACTCATTTTGATCTGCTCGTTCAAGAGGAACTCGCTTCGAGCGTGCCATTAACACGTGAAATCACACAGCATATTTTTAAAACGAAGGGCAAACAACTTCGACCGCTCCTGCTCATCTTATCTGCCCATGCTTTTGCCGCTGGAAAATCACTACAAAAACGTCACCTTGAATTAGCAATCGTTATTGAATTTGTTCATACCGCAACATTATTACATGATGATGTCGTTGATCTTTCTGAATTGCGTCGCGGAAAAAAAACAGCGAATGCGATTTGGGGGAATGCGGCCAGTGTGCTAGTCGGTGATTTTTTATATTCACGCGCATTTCAAATTTTAGCACGACATCAACACACTGAAATCATGCAAGTGTTGTCTGAAACAACGAATTCGATTGCTGAAGGCGAAGTATTGCAATTAATGAATCAACACGATGCTGATTTATCCGAAGAAAATTATTTTTATGTTATTACGCAAAAAACAGCGCGATTATTTTCAGCGGCCAGTAAAATTGGCGCGATATTAGAAAATACATCATCCACTCATCAACAAATGATGTTAACTTATGGTTTGCATTTGGGTATTGTTTTTCAAATCATTGACGATGTTTTGGATTATGAATCGTCAGAAAAAATAATGGGAAAAAATAGTGGTGATGATTTACGCGATGGAAAAGCAACGCTCCCTTTAATTTTTGCCATACAAAAAACAACACTTGAAAAATCAATTTTAATCAAAAATGCCGTAAAACAAGGCGATATTGCAGCGCTGGAAAAAATCGCAATCATTTTACAAGAAACAGATGCATTAATTGCAGCAAGAAACAAAGCAAAAGAACACGCGGCACTGGCAATACATGCATTAAAAAAAATTCCAGAATCAACCTATCGCAACGCGCTGGAAGACTTGATTCAATTTGCTTTGTTGCGGTTGTATTGAAAGTTGCACTAAAAAGTGGACGTGGTAACATCATCAAATCTACCGCGACCGCCTCGATTTTGTTGTGAGCAAATGCGAAGTAACGATTCGGAGTGTAGCTCAGCTTGGGTTTTTTGCGAGCAAGCGCAGCAAAAAACGGGTAACAGGATGTTACCCGGGGTGCAATAACGACGAAGACAACTGTAGGCACAGGGAATGTGCCGTATACGACTTCAAACGGAGTGTAGCTCAGCTTGGTAGAGCGCTACGTTCGGGACGTAGAGGCCGGAGGTTCGAATCCTCTCACTCCGATTTTTTAATTGCTCCTTCCGCTTCAATCAAGTGACGTAATTTTTTAAGACCTTCGATTTGTAATTGTCGTACCCGTTCGCGCGTTAATCCAATGGCTTCACCCACTTCCTCCAGTGTGCCACGATCATATCCCTGCAAACCAAAACGCCGCAAAATGACCTCACGTTCACGCTCATTCAGCGTTGAAATCCACTGCGTCATATGCACTTCCAAATCAGCTCGCTGAATCAAATCAGATGGATCAACATTATTTTCATCTGCAATGACATCCACTAATGTTTTTTGACTATCTTGCATCACTGGCGTATCAATCGAAATGGTGTCCGGCGCAAGAGATAACGCTTCACGAATTTCTTCTACTGGTTTATCGATCATTTCTGCAATTTCTTCTGGCGTTGGCTTATGATCCAACTGCGCTGCCAATTTTTTTCCTGCGCGCAAATAAATATTTAATTCTTTAATGACATGAATAGGCAATCGCACTGTACGACTTTGATTCATGATCGCGCGCTCAATCGTTTGACGTATCCACCATGTGGCATACGTTGAAAATCGAAATCCGCGCTCAGGATCAAATTTTTCAACTGCTGTCATTAATCCTAAATTGCCTTCTTCAATTAAATCTAAAAATGCGAGACCGCGATGGCAATAATGCCGCGCAATTTTAACCACCAATCGCAAATTACTTTCAATCATTTTGACGCGTGCCGCCTTAATTCCTTTTTTTACATCGCGCGCAACGCGCAACTCTTCTTTTGCGGTTAATAAGGGCTTATAACCCAATTCACGCAAATAAATATACGTAGGGTCTTTAGTTTCCCATGATGTCGTTTCTTGATCCACTTGTTTTTTTTCAAGAGGATCATTTGATCCGCTTAACGCATTATTCTGATTTTTATTTTTTCGCAAAGAAACCACACGAAATTGTTTTTTTTGCTTCGTGATTTTTATTTTCTTCGCTTTCTTAACGTTCTTTTCTTTTTTTATTTTTTTATTTTTTTTTACTATCAATTTTTTTCTCACAGCAGAAACATCCTTGTTTGAAGATTTCACAGGTACTTCAATGGATTCACTGGAATACCATCACGACGAATTTCAAAATATAACAGCGTATGACCGGCATCATTCTGCCCCATACGTGCTATCACGGTTCCTGCATGAACTCGCTCCCCAACCCGAACTAAATTTCGTTGATTGAAGGCATAAGCACTTAAGTAACTTTCATTGTGCTTGATAATAATCAGATTACCATATCCTCGCACGCCATCTCCACTATAAACCACCGTCCCCGATGCCGCTGCGCGAATAGGTGAACCCAAACGTCCCGCAATAGAAATACCCGGATGACCTATTTGGCTTCTAGAATAACCTTGAATAATCCGGCCTCGTGTTGGCCAATTCCAGCGTGAATTAAGAATAACATGCTGCCACTCAGCATGCGGTTTTTTCTGAATAGTTTGCGGCAATTGACGCGTCAACTGTGGTTGTGGTTGTTGGGATTTCATTTGTCCTGCTGGCGTATAAGTCATCACCAAATGCTGACCTGGCGTCACTGTATAAGGAGGATTCAAATGATTGGCTTCCGCCAACAAACGGTAATCTAATCCGAAAGACCAAGCAATGGAGTAAATGGTATCACCTTGTCGCACAACATAACGATTTGACTCGGGTCGAGCTTGATACCACGCGTTCACAACAGGCGCGATCGTATCATCGCTACAACTCATCAACAGGTTTTCACAACAAAACAATAACAATAAAAAGGCAATTCGAACCGACAAGGAAAACATGGTTCATCCTCTCAAGCGTTTCACCCAGCTGGATAGCACATCGAATGCTTCATAATGTGTTAAATCAACCCGCAATGGTGTTACCGATACTTTTCCTTGTCGAATGGCGTAAAAATCCGTACCCACTCCCGAATCTTGTTCCGCTCCTGGTGGACCAACCCAATATACTGTGTGTCCACGTGGATCAATTTGTTTAATCGTGGGTGCGGCCCGATGTCGGGTTCCCAAACGCGTCACTTCATATCCTTGTAATTCTTCAAACGGCACATCTGGCACATTCACATTTAAAATAGTTGCAGCAGGTAGCGGCTCTTTCAAAATATGATGAATTAATTCACAGGCCACTTTGGCAGCGCATTCATAATGCTCATCACCCGCCAACGACATGGCAATCGCCGGTAATCCCAAAAAACGCCCTTCCATCGCAGCAGCAACGGTACCGGAGTACCACACATCATCACCTAAATTGGAGCCAGCATTGATTCCCGTGATCACCATGTCTGGCATTATTTTTAATAAACCAGTAATCGCCACGTGCACGCAATCCGTTGGCGTGCCTTCAACGCTGACCGAACCATTTTCCAAGGTTTTTAAGTGCAGCGGCGCAGTTAATGTCAGTGAGTTGCTAGCCCCACTTCGATTTCGATCCGGCGCTACCACATCCACCGTTGCAAATTGTTTGATCACTTTAGTTAAAGCAATAATGCCTTTCGCGTACACACCATCATCATTTGAAATTAAAACACGCAACATAATTTTTACCTTAAAAAAATAATTAATTTATTCTACCTGAAATACTAGATTAATTTTAGAAAAGTTTGTAGGATGGCGCGTTTTGAAAACAACGCTAAAAAAGGAAAATCACATGAAATTATTTGATGTTGATGGCAAAAACCAACGACGTAAACATGCCGCTCAGAGAAACTTTCAACCAACTGCCACGCAAATAGGACGAACAGCAAAAGAAAAAGAAAAAGAATACAATGAGATGGGGCTCACATCGCAAGAAACCTCGGTACGACACGTACATTTCGGATGCTAATTTTTTCAAATCCACGCCAATATCTTAAATATTGGCGCTGTTTAAATTAATTTTTCCGCTAATCTTAAATCCTCCGGAAAAGTAATTTTAATATTATTGGTATTACCCAAAATCATTTTGGGTTGTAATCCGGCGTATTCTATTGCGCTGGATTCATCCGTTACGATTTTATTTTCTGATAAGGCTTTTTCAATCGCCGATTTTAATAATTGATACCGAAAACATTGTGGTGTTTGTGCTTGCCAAATGTCAGCACGCGAAATCGTTTCAGTCACATCGTTATTGTTGTCTACTTTTTTTAAGGTATCCACGACGGGCAATCCCAACAAACCACCCACAGGATGATTTTTTAATTCAGCAATGAGTCGTGTAATGTCTTCTGATGGTAAACAGGGGCGCGCGGCATCATGCACTAATACAAAATCAGATGGATCTGCGAAATCCGATAAAAATTGCAAACCCAGCAACACAGAATGCACGCGTTCTTTTCCGCCGATTGCGGTTAATACTTTTTCTGGATGCGCTAATGACAACGTTGGCCACCAATGATCTTGTGCATTTAACACGACAACGACTTTTTCAATTTCTGTGACTGTAGACAATAAATCGATAACGCGTGTTAAAATGGGTTTATTTTTGAGAGATAAATATTGTTTTGGTTTATCAGCATGAACACGAGCGCCAATACCCGCGGCGGGAATAATGGTCCAGTATTTCATGATTTTCGTTATCCGTGCTTCAGTTATCAGGTATCAGGTATCAGGTATCAGGTATCAGATAACTTATTTTTTCACCACCTGATAAAAAACCTCACCCTTTTTCACCATCCCTAAATCATTACGCGCCCTGGCTTCAATCGCCGCATTACCGCTTTGCAAATCTTTAACTTCAGCAATCAATACTTGATTTTGTTGGTCAAGTTGCGTGTTAATTTTTTGTTGCTTGGCAATGCTATGTTTTAATTGCCACACTGTTTTCATACCGCCATCAGAAAACCAAAATTCGTATTGCAACAACACCAATAAAATTAACAATGCACCGAAAATCATTTTCATATTTGCTCACACTGATACCAGATTCCTGATACCGAAATAAGGCGCCGCACTACCCAACTCTCTTTCAATGTGCAACAAACGATTATATTTTGCAATACGATCAGAACGTGAAAGTGATCCTGTCTTGATTTGACCCGCCGCCGTCGCGACTGCTAAATCCGCAATCGTCGTATCTTCTGTTTCACCAGAACGATGTGAAATCACCACGCCATATTTATTTTGTTTTGCCAAACCAATGGTGGCCAATGTTTCTGTTAACGTGCCAATTTGATTTAATTTTATCAACACGGCATTCGCAATTTTCTTTTCAATCGCCTGCGATAAAATTTTTGCATTCGTTACAAAAATATCATCACCCACCAATTGCACTTTTTTCCCGAGTTTTTTCGTTAATTGCTCCCAACCCTTCCAATCATTTTCAGCAAGGCCGTCTTCAATTGAAATAATCGGATAATGCTTCACCCATTTTTCCAAGCACGCAATCATTTCATTTGAATCTATTTTTTTCGAATCAAAATGATACATGCTATCACGATAAAATTCGGTACTCGCCACATCCAATCCCAAATAAATATCTTTTCCCGCTTGATATCCTGATTTTTCAATCGCCGTCATCATAAAATCGAGCGCTGCTTCATGGCTTTTTAAATTCGGCGCAAAGCCACCTTCATCACCGACGGCAGTCGAATATTTTTTATCAGCCAGCAATGTTTTAAGTGTATGAAAAATTTCAGCGCCCGCACGCAAACTATCTGAAAATGTCGGTAATCCAGCAGGAATAATCATTAATTCCTGAATATCTAATTTATTATTAGCATGCGCACCACCATTGATAATATTCATCATGGGCACGGGCATCGAAAAAGGACCATCGCCACCCAAATAACGATACAACGGTTGCTGATGCTCTTTTGCAGCGGCATGCGCCACGGCAACGGATACCCCTAAAATGGCATTCGCACCCAATCGACTTTTATTTTCTGTACCATCCAATTCAATCATCAGATGATCAATGTCTTCTTGCGAATCAGGATTTTTTCCCACCAATTCTCGCTTAATTTCACCATTCACAAAATCGCACGCTTTTACAACACCTTTTCCACAATAACGTTTTAGATCGTGATCACGTAATTCTAACACTTCGCGTGATCCCGTTGAGGCACCAGATGGCACAGAAAAAGCACCCATTGCGCCAGAAGATAACGTGACCTCCACTTGCAGCGTAGGATTGCCACGCGAATCTAAAATTTCGAGCGCTTGGATATTGGAAATAACAGACATTGATTTTCCTTCGATAATCTACGTGAAATTAATTAATTTTTTTATGTTATTTACATTTTGGAAGTACAACTGCTAATTTGTATTACTGTATCGGATTGTTTAAAGAAATGCGACAGCAGATTCTTGATGTTATCGCCTATTGAGGCCGGGTGAATGCAGCTCAATACCCGCAGTTTTAATCCTATTCTTCAGTGTATTTTTTATTGTTTCATTATCGCAACTATTGATGATTGCATTTAAGCGATCGTTACCCAATCCCGTAAAAAATGCTACGTTACTTTCACGCTGCACCATATTCGCCGTTAAAGAATAAAATATATATTCTATCTTTGCCGCACCGGATGGACCACCATACAACGCACCTACAACATCATCAGTGAAACTGGATAGTAAGTCTTCAATAAAAGCAGTGTCGTGCGTTCGATAGCACACAAACATTATATCATGTGCGTTTTGTGCGTATTCTCCACCAAGTTTAGAACAGATTTCGATCCATTTTCCCATTGCAGATAATCCCAAGGCTCTCGAGAAATAAATCAGATTTTCAGCAGGCTGTTGTGGTGCGCAGATAAAACAGTAGGATAAATACCGAAAAGCATTCTGATCAGGTATTAGCTCATTCATTTTATGTGCTACCAGCGCGAAAATTTGTTGCCAGTGTGTTTTTGTAACTGCCCTCATAACATCTACTAACTGCTGAGTGCTTGTCTGATTACCTAAAAATTTTTCAACAATTCCAGAATAATCACCAAGCGCATCAATTATTATTTGTTTATTATCAGAATGCGCGCGTTCCATCACTTGCAAAAAACTATGGGCACTATTACCTAATAAATCTGGCAATTCCCTTGCTATGTCTCGCAGTATTTGCGCTTGAGTGTCTATATTTTCTTCCAACAACCGATATAATTCCTCCGGCCGTAAATTTCTCTGCGCAACTATATCTACTACGGCCGGTTGAAAAAATACAGGTGATGGTGCTGCGTCACCAAACGTTTGCGCCAACACTTCTTCTTGCACCAACACTTCTTCTTCTGTAGACATATGCGTTGCGTGTTCTGCGCGTTTTGATTCACCTGCAACGGCGGTTGCTTTGTGTTGGGTTGCTTTTTCATGCATTGTTTTTTGATTCACTATATACCGATTTTTTTCTTCTCTGGAGAGCGAATTAAACCTGGCTATTCTTGTGTGAATTTGAATTGCAATAATTTCTTGATACTCAAAATAGTTCGCCGCATCTTCGACAAATAATTCTGATAGTGTTATATACTCATACACTGTTTCCATACTGGCTTTTAATGCTGGATCAAAATCAGGCGTACCCCCATCGATCGTCACCCTAAGAATTTTTTCAAGATCATTTACTGCCGTTCTAAAATCAGATTCTTGTTTCATTGGAATAGCGTTGAGTGCAGCATTAATCATATCTTCGTAATCAGCGCGTACCCGCATTTCACGATTTTCTCTAGATGCTTTTTCTTCTGTTGTTTCATAATTTGGAATTGCGTCATAAGTAAACGGCATAATCACTCTCCGAACGTCTCACTTTATTCGGAAATCATAGCACACAATCAGTCCCTGACTGGGATTGTACAATTTATTGTTGTCTCAGGAGATTTTATTTTTATGTGACTCTTTTATCACCACATCAATCTGCTTTAACATCATCAACAATTCTTTCATCTTCGACAGCGGCCAATTATTAGGGCCATCACTTAACGCTTTGTCGGGATTTGGATGCGTTTCCATAAATAATCCTGCAATGCCAACGGCAATGGCAGCGCGTGCTAACACCGGCACAAATTCACGTTGACCACCTGACGTAATACCTTGTCCGCCCGGCAATTGCACGGAGTGTGTTGCATCAAATACGACGGGACATTTTGTTTCTTTCATAATTTCTAACGATCGCATATCAGACACTAAGTTATTATAGCCAAACGAAACACCGCGCTCACATACTAAAATTTTTTCATTTCCGGTTGCGCGCGCTTTTTCAACCACGTTTTTCATATCCCACGGCGCTAAAAATTGCCCTTTTTTAATATTCACAGGCAAACCGCATTTCATCACGCTTTGAATAAAATTAGTTTGTCTGCATAAAAATGCCGGGGTTTGCAATACATCAACCACCACGGCCACTTCATGCAACGGTGTGTCTTCATGCACATCGGTTAACACCGGTACACCAATTTGTTTTTTGACTTTTTCTAAAATCGCCAGCCCTTTTTCCAGGCCCAAACCGCGAAAACTCGTGTGCGATGAACGATTCGCTTTATCAAAAGATGATTTAAAAATAAAATTAATTTTTAATGCGTCGGTGATTTCTTTTAATTGCCCTGCCACATCCAATTGCAAACTTTCGCTTTCAATAACACAAGGACCGGCAATTAAAAAAAAGGGTCTGTCATTGTCAGTAATAAAATGGGTTAATTGCATAATGCTGCTCGTATAAACGCCGTAAACAGTGGATGTCCATCACGTGGATTAGAGGTGAATTCTGGGTGAAACTGACAAGCAATAAACCAAGGATGATCTTTTAATTCAATCATCTCAACCAAATTATTTTCTGTTGATCGACTCGACACAATCAATCCCACTTTTTCTAATTGCGGCAATAATTGGTTATTCACTTCATACCGATGACGATGACGCTCTGCAATGATTTTCTTACCATAAATTTTTTTCGCCATAGTGTTATTAACCAAATGACAGTCTTGTGCGCCTAATCGCATCGTGCCACCCAAATCACTTTTAATGCCGCATTCATGCAATAATGCTATCACTGGAAACTTTGTATTTTTATCAAATTCCGTGCTATTGGCATTTTTTAAATGGGCTACATTGCGCGCAAACTCAATCACCGCAATTTGCAATCCCAAGCAAATTCCTAAATACGGAATATTATTTTCACGTGCATAGCGCGCTGCAATCATTTTTCCTTCAATACCACGTACACCGAATCCACCAGGCACTAGAATAGCCTGTGTGTTTTTTAATAATGTTGTCGCGTCTTTTGCCAATAGCGCATCAGCATCGATGTAATGAATTTTCACACGCGATTCTGTTTGAATACCGGCATGCATTAATGCTTCGTTGAGTGATTTATACGAATCTGCGTAATCCGTATATTTTCCCACCATCGTAATAACCACTTCTTTTTTGGGATGTGTCACGCGTGATACGACTTTTTTCCATTCGCTAAAATCAGCTACACGATTTTTCAAATGCAATTTTTCACAAACACGTTTTCCCAATCCTTCGCGATCTAAAATCATGGGAATCGCATAAATACTATCCACATCGGGCAACGCCATCACATCGAGTAATGTGACATTGGTAAATAAAGCAATTTTTTCACGCTGTGATGTTGGAATTAATTTTTCTGAGCGACAAATTAAAATATCTGGTTGAATACCAATCGAACGTAATTCTTTGACAGAATGTTGCGTGGGTTTTGTTTTGGTTTCACCGGCCGTTGCAATAAATGGCACCAATGTTAAATGAATAAATAAAACATGCTCAAAACCCAATTCAATGCGCATTTGTCGAATCGCTTCTAAAAAAGGTAACGATTCGATATCACCCACCGTTCCACCAATTTCAACCAACGCAATGTCTACCTCCTCTGCCCCTTCGCGAATTTTATTTTTGATTTCATCCGTAATATGCGGAATCACTTGCACCGTGCCACCTAAATAATCACCGCGACGTTCTTTTGCAATCACGTCTGCATACACACGACCCGAAGTAAAATTATTTTTTTTAGACATAACGGTTCGAACGAAACGTTCATAATGGCCCAAATCTAAATCGGTTTCTGCACCATCTGCTGTGACAAACACTTCGCCATGTTGAAATGGACTCATCGTTCCCGGATCAACATTAATGTAGGGATCAAGCTTTAATAAAGTGATTTTGAAACCTTTGGCTTCAAGAATTGCACCAAGGGACGCAGACGTAATGCCTTTTCCTAAAGAAGAAACCACACCGCCGGTAATGAAGATATATCGTGTCATAAAATAGGGTATCCGTTTTTGAGACTAAGAGCCTGTTTAAAATCTCCTGACTCGCTGTAAATGACGCTATTCGGTGTAAATAAATAGAAATTTTCGGCTAAGATTAAAGAATATTAACCTCAAATTTCAATTTATTTCCCCCCGAATAGCATCATTTTCGCTTGAGCCCGGAGATCTTAAACAGGCTCTAAAACGGAAGATGATTATACGGCAACCCCGTCTGAATGAATAGACTTTTTCGGCGCTACTACTCAATAATACGGTACGAATCTTTATAATTAATCAGTGTGGTATTTTTAAATGTCATATTTTGATTGCCATTATAAATAACATACGATTTTTTGCATTTTTTCAGTTTACAGAAATATTCAATATTTTTAATAAAATCCGGTGAAAAAGTTTGCGCTGATTTAATTTCGATGGGAATCAATTCTGAACCCATTTGATAAATTAAATCGATTTCGTATTGTTGACTATCGCGATAAAAATATAAACGCGGATCACGGCCCTGATTAAAACGCGCTTTCATTAATTCTATCGCAACCATCGTTTCAAACAATTGTCCGCGTAATGGATCACGATCTATTTGTGATAACGTTTCAATACCCAACAAATAACTGACTAATCCAACATCAGTAAAATAAAGTTTAGGGGATTTAATCAGTCGCTTTCCAATATTTTCAAAATAAGCCGGCACTAATTCAATTAAATAAGTTGCTTGTAAAACAGAAAGCCAGTGTTTAACAGTGTGGCTGTCCACGCCCACATCATTCCCTAAACCATGCATATTTAAAATCGTACCTGTGCGGGCAGCACATAATTTTATAAATCGCTGGAACGTCATTAAATCTTTTACGTTAATTAATTGGCGAATATCACGCTCCAAATACGTTTGAATATAGTCGCGATATATTTCTGCTGGATTTAATTGTTTTTCATAAATACGCGGATAAAATCCATTCAACATAGCTTCATTGGTTGTTAATGATATTTTTTCTTTTTCTAATTCTAAAATACTGAGTGGCAATAACTTTAATATTGCGGTTCTACCCGCTAATGATTGCGATAATGCTTGATGCAACGCAGGTTGATGACTACCGGTTAATACATACAATCCATCTTGTTTTTTTTCATCAACAATGACTTGAAGATAAGACAACAATGACGGCACTTGTTGCACTTCATCAATAATTAATCCGTCGGGATAACGATTCAACAACGCGTGCGGATCTTGCGCCGCCATGGTTCGTGTTTCCGGATCTTCAAGATTGATGTAACCATAATCTTTACAGTGCGTTTTCACTAACGTAGTTTTGCCCGACTGTCGTGGTCCTACGACCGTAACAATGGGGTATTTTTTCATCATTTCCAAAAACTTGATTGACAAAATTCTATTTATAATCATAAAGATACCGTTTCTTTTACATTTTTGTAGTATAACTCCAAAAATGTAAAAAATCAAGCTGGAGCAATAAGGAAATGCCCGTCACAGATTTCTCACCATATAATCTGCTATAATAACCAATCAATTTCTGATTAAAAAATTTTGGAGTTGATGTGTCTCTACAGGTATCACAAATCCAAAGCATTGCAAATTTATTAGAGCAGTTACTACAAAATAAGCCGCTTTATGAAATTCTTAGCTTAGAACAAACGGCAAGTTTAAAAGAAATTAATCAGAAAATTCAAGATCTGTGCTTCCCATTGACAAGGAAAGTTTATGCCTATCCTGCGTATGAAAATGAGGTATTTCCTGTAAACGCACTAATAGAGCTGCTTGACAATGCAAAGTCATTACATAAAACAGCAGAAGAATCGAATCCTGCGCCACCTACATCCAAAATTATAAATTTTCGAAAAAAAGTTGAGGAAGTAATTTTTGAGATAAATGCTCTTTTAAATCCTCAAAAAATGACACCAACAGGTATAATTCCAAAATTTTCTGCTGATTTTGTTTATGAAACAAAACAAGATGACCGGATAGATAAAAGCGTAATTACAGTCAAAGCCTCAGGTATAGATTTAATAATTCAATATTATACTCACAAGTATAATGCGGCTTTTAATTTTTCATATGCTAATGAAAATGATTTTTTAGATAACCTTGAAAAAGAAATAAATCAATTGCGGCAATCCCCGAGAGATTGTCGTATGACTTTTCTTATCGGACGTGATCGTTCTCATATACTTCCCATCGTTTATATTAGAGAAAATAATCAAGAAGGTATTCTGATTGCGGATACAACTGGTATGCCAGATATAAATCCCCAGGCAAAAATTACCGCTACAGAAATGGTGAAAATGCAAGAAAAGGCTGAGAAAATGAAAATAAATTTTTTTGCAATAAAGATGGCTCGTCAGGCAAGTCAATTTTCTTGTCGAACTGATGCGCTCATTCTCGGTCGCGATGCCACAAGTTGTGATCCATCTGGAAATTATCGCACATTGAATTTATTGGAAAAACTACAGAAAAGAGCTGTGCAAGATGTTAACTATAAATACTGGTTTGACGCAAAATTACCAGATGAATTATTAAAATCCGCTCAAATCAGCGTTTTTAAACAGACCCATAAGGAAGATATCCCCAGAAAAATTCATAAGGAAAAAACATTGTCACAGTTTTGGGAGACTTATACAGAATCTTTACCAATAGTTAATAGTACAACTCAAGAAAAAGAGCAGAAACAAGTTGCGACTTATTCTAGGGTAAAATCATTTAAGTTTATACCGATTATGCAAATACAATTTTATTGCAATCAACTTCAGCGTGAACTCGGGGATTTGTGGACAGATGAATTAAAAAATACTTTTATAGGTAACGCAAAAAAATTATTTAAATCACATGGTCAGACTGCTGTAGAGAAACAAAATACAGCGATATATAAATTAGCAGCGGAAACTTTAGCAAGTACTTTGCAGGATAAAAATGTGCGTCGTAGCACAATGTAATGTAGCGTGATTGCGTGAAAGAAGTGATGGAGGTGAGCACTACCGATCACAATGCCTTTCGCAGGTGATAACATCAGCCCTGATGAAAATCACGCAAACCAAACAAGGGGAATCAGCATTACCAACTCCACACACGCATAAATAAAACTAACTCACACCCAATTCTCCACGCGCAATTTCGGCACGCGCTGAAATTCTTTTACATTGTTGGTTACCAGCGTGACATTCAGCGTTAAGCAATGTGCTGCAATCCAAAGATCGTTATTACCGATTATTTTTCCTTTTTTTTCAAGATAAGCGCGAATATGGCCGTACTGTTTTGCAACTTCGGGTGACAATGGTAATACCGGAATCACACCGATTAAAGATTCTAGCGCTGCGTGCGCTTTTTTCGGATGCTCGCTTTTTTCACTGCCATAATACAACTCACCATAATTAACAGCAGACATCACAACCGCGCCGACTTGCAACTGTTTAAATTTATTGATAACAGCAGTTGGTTTTTGTTTAGTAATGTAAATACACGTATTTGTATCAATTAAATATTCTGCTAACATATTAAAAATCCCGCTCTTGTGGTGGCAAATCTTCTATTCTTTCTGCCAATACATCATCGGGAAATGGGATTAACAAAGCCAATGCAGCTGCTAAATTTTTCGGAACAATGCGTATCACAACTTCATTATTGCGAATAAAAATCTCCACTTCTTGCTGATCACTTAACTGAAAAGCTCTCGGAATCCTCACTGCCAAAGAATTACCTGACTTAAAGACACGCGTATGATGGTGCATCATCGTCTCCATAGTGTATATACGTTAAGTATATACCCTGATGGTTGATTTTTCAACCCTTGCCAATCCACCACTCCAATGCCACAATTTGATTCACTTTTATCAGGAAAATACGTATGTCCACACTTCACCAAAAAATCAAAGACCATTTTCAACAAATCAGCGAGCAGTGGGATCACGATATTATTCCACAATTGGAAGAATATATTCGCATTCCCTGCAAGTCGGTTGCATTTGATAAAAATTGGAAAGCCAATGGTCACATCGATCGTGCGATGCAATTGTTAAAAAAGTGGTGTGAACAACAACCCATTAAAAATAAAAAAATTGACATTTTGGAAATTGAAAATCGCACGCCAGTACTTTTTATCGATATCCCCGGTGATTCTGATAAAACAATTTTATTGTATGGACACATGGACAAACAACCCGAAATGACCGGTTGGTTTGAGGGGTTAGCCCCATGGAAGCCTGTTTTGAAAGACGGAAAACTATATGGTCGCGGTGGTGCTGATGATGGATATGCTGTTTTCTCAGCGTTAAATGCGATTAGTTATTTGCAATCACTTCATATTCCGCATGCACGTTGCGTTGTTTTAATTGAAGCCTCCGAAGAAAGTGGCAGCATTGATTTGCCACCCTATTTACAATTACTCGAGAAAAAAATGGGCGAGCCAGATTTAGTGATTTGTCTTGATTCTGAATCGGGAAATTATGATCAATTGTGGGGCACGACTTCATTACGTGGATTAATCAGCGGTAATTTACATATCGATACATTGCACAGCGGTATTCATTCAGGTTATGGCAGCGGTGTTGCGCCTTCTGTTTTTCACGTGTTGCGACAATTGCTCGATCGCATTGAAGATCCGCAAAATGGCAAAATAAAAGTGGATGATTTATTTGTCTCAATTCCCGAGAGTCGTTTAAAACAAATCGAAGAAACCGCCAAAACAGTGGGCGATGATTTTATTGAAAGTGTGCCATTTTTAAAAAATGTGGAGCCGATTTGTCATGACGCGGAAGAATTAATTTTAAATCGTACATGGCGCCCTGCTTTATCCATTGTCGGTATTGATGGCGTTCCATCGACCAGCAACGCAGGCAATGTCACGTTGCCGAGCTTAACCGTAAAATTATCCATTCGCATTCCGCCAACGTGTGATATGAAAAAAGCATCTGACACATTAAAAGAAATGTTAGAAAAAAATCCGCCCTTCAATGCAAAAGTAAAATACGAAATAGAAGATCGCGCGAATGGTTGGCAATCACCTGAATTAGCAAAATGGTTATCGGATGCAAGCAATAACGCATCGCAATTATTTTTTAATAAAAACACGGCTTATTTAGGCATTGGCGGAACCATTCCGTTTATGGGAATGCTCTCTGAAAAATTTCCGAAAGCGCAATTTTTAATTACGGGTGTACTCGGACCCAAATCCAACGCGCATGGTCCGAATGAATTTTTACACATCGATTATGCGAAAAAAATCACAGCCTGTGTGGCGTCGGTGATTGCGGAACATTACCACCGATGAAATGCAGGATGCGTCTCGTCAACAACGACAAATATTCCTGTACACGTATCACAGATTTTTTCATTTGCCATTAATTCACCATACACGGTGATTTTATTTTCTTGAATCAATTTTAATTGCGCGACCAATTTCAACTCTGTATTCATCGGCGTCGGTCGTTTTAATTGCACGGAGTATTCCGCAGTCACGGTGCATGGCGGTGCGCTCAATTTATTTTTTTGCATAAAATAATAACTCGCCGCCCAATTGCAATGACAATCTAATAATGCGCCAATAATGCCGCCATTTAATACAGCGGGAAAAGCGCTGTGAAATGATTTCGGCGTAAAATGCGCGACAATCAAATCCCCTTCAACAAAACTTTTTATTTGCAAACCCTGTTGATTGGCAGGACCGCAACCAAAGCAAATGCTGCTGGATGCAAACTGATCTTGAAGAGAAAGTTGGAAATTCACATTAAATCTCTTGTCATGAACAAGCGTTTCGTAAAAAATTTATTTAAAATCATGTATAACGCGCTTCATAAAACTATCGAATAACGGGACTGTAAAAGCGGTTTCGCCATGTGCAGGGCTATAAATTAATCCTTTACTAATTAATTGTTCGCGGATTTTTCCAAGATCAGTGACTTTTTTATTCAGTAATTCCGCTATTTTTCCCGATGCTACTGGTTCAGCACCCAATTCAGCCATGGCACGCAAATAATGTTTCTGCATCGCGGTTAATTGCTCAAAACGAATTCTAAAAAAACTGGCGTCAAGGCCGGCGAGTGCTTGTAACGTTGCTTCTTTTGCATGAGCTTCACTAATGGGGGTGTGAGATGCAATATTCCACGCTTGTTGACCCCACTCTTGCAAAAAATAAGCGTAGCCTTTTGTTTGTTTTAATATTTCCTTTATCGCTTGCGATGTATAACGCACGTTTAATTTTTCTGCTGGTATCGTTAATGCTTGGGTGGCTGCATCTTTGTCTAATTCACCAATCTCAATAAATTCAAATAATCGCTCAGCGTAGGTTTTCGCTTTTCCCATTTTTGCTGCTGTTTGCGGCAGCCCAGCAGCCACTAGTGTGATTGGCAGCAAATCTTGTGCAGCAATATGCAGCGCCATGATCAATGCACTCAGCTCTTTTTCATCGAGCACCTGTAATTCATCGATGAATAAAACAACTGCTGTTTTTTTTTCTTTTGCCGCAATACTGATTGCTTGTAATAATTGCGTCAAATTCTCACCAAGACCAGATGTGATGAGCTTACCTGGTTTGTTATCAACGCTGATTTCAAGATCGTGATACTTCAGTTTCAAAGAATGCACAAACGTAGCGAATGCACGCAACGCACGTTTTGCAAGTTCTGTCGCAGGTTTTCCACGATTCAGTTTGATTAACGCAGATTGTAACCCAGGCGCCAATAATCCTGGCAAAGAGCAATCAGCTAACGCCTCCATTCTCACGGTAATAATATTGTGTGCTTCCGCATTTTGGCGAATTCGGTTTAATAAAACTGTTTTTCCAACGCCTCGCAATCCCGTTAAAATTAAGCTTTTGGCTGATCGACCAACAGCAATACGTTGTAAAGCAACAGAAGCCTTTTCGAGCAATGTATCACGCCCCGTTAATTCGGGCGGCGTTGATCCAGCGCCAGGTGAATAGGGATTTAAAACGGGGTTCATAAATTATGTCTATTTTATCCAAGTTTGTAGTTAATATACAAATTAAGATAAACTAGTTATCATCCGACAGCAAGTCCTTTCTACCAATACCCCATCCTTACACATCTTCTCAACGCTTGATAATCTTTTTTTACAAAGCTATCTGAAAATAATACAATCGTTTTTTTCTCTGATGAAGTGAAGCACTTAAAATGCAACACCAAAAAATAGTGCATCATCACGCTGGATGGCAATAATTCAGCACGCTCAATTCTGCCATCGCGCAATTCCAAAATCCATTCTGTTTTTTTGCTGTATTGTAACGTAATAATCTCATCAACACGAAAAAAATAATATAAAAATGAAATCGCAAAGCATAATAAAAAAAATGGAAATAAAAATAATGATGTCACAGTGGTAATGCAAATCACAGAAAAAAAATGAACAGAAATTAAATAAAACGAATATACCAACGATTTTCTAGGCTTAAAAATCCCACTCACACTCCGCTCCCACTCCCACTCCCACTCCCACTCCCACTCCCACTCACACTCGATTGTACAAAAACCCATCGCATATACAATACCGTGATTTTACGAAGTCATTCTTCGTGCTATGATTCGTCGTCTCAAACGAAAACGGGCGGTTTGTATGTCACGCTATCCAGTAAAAATTCTTTATCTCGATGGAACTCGTTTATATCGCGCGATTGTCGCTGGTATTCGTCAAGTGATTTCAAAACAAGACTATTTAAACAATATTAATGTATTTCCCGTTCCTGATCGCGACACCGGCACCAATATGGCGCTAACATTAAACGCCATTTTAGAGGGAACGTATTCACATCAAAAAGCACATATTCATGAATTATTAGACGGCGTTGCCAATTCTGCATTAAATGGCGCACGCGGCAATTCCGGCGCCATTTTGGCGCAATTTTTTCAAGGATTAAGTGAAGGCGCTAAAACTGTTGAAGCCCATTTAACAACGAAAAATTTTGTGGCGGCTATTGCCACTGCTGTCAACTTTGCACATAAAGCATTATCACAACCCAAAGAAGGCACAATATTAACAATCATGCGTGATTTCTCGGATGAAATTACACATCAACAATTAGCGAATAACGAATTAGATTTTGTCGATTTATTATCATCCGGCATTGAGCGTGCACAAAAATCATTACAACACACTACCGTTCAATTAAAAGAATTAAAAAAAGCCGGCGTGGTTGATGCCGGCGCACAAGGCTTTGTTGAATTTTTAAGTGGCATTTATCGATTTGTGACGAACGGTTCCATCAAACAATTGCATGAGGATTTGGTGCATACAAAAATTTCTATTCCTATCATAGAAGATAGTCCGCATGAAATTGACGAGCGATATCGTTTTTGCACAGAATGTTTAATTAACAAAAAAGGTGTGCAAGATATTGATCAAGATGAATTGCGCCAAATGCTCGACGAAATTGGCAATAGTTTAATTGTCGCGGGATCAAAATCAAAAACGAAAATTCATATTCACACCAACGATCCTAAAAATGTATTTGAGATTTGTCGACAATACGGTGATATTTCAGGAGAAAAAGCCGACGACATGATTAAACAACAAAAATCTTATGCGAATCGCAAAAACAAAGTAGCGATTCTGACTGATTCCGCTGCTGATTTACCGGCAGAAATCATTGCTCAATTTAATATTCACGTTGTCCCCATTTTAATTAATTTTGGACAGCAAACGTATTTAGACAAAGTATCGATGACATCCGATGAATTTCACCAAGCATTAAAAAATAAATCGATTCACCCAACCACATCGCAACCCAGTTTTGGTGATTTTCATCGACAATATCAATACCTGTCATCACATTTTGGTGCGATTGTAGCGTTACACATTCCAAGACCCATTAGCGGTACATTAACCGCATCTGAAAAAGCTGCTGAAAAAATAAGTTCAGAAACTAAAATCACCGTGATGGATGCGTTAAATGTTTCTGCCGGACAAGGTTTAATTGCATTATATGCGGCAGAAGTCGCGCAAGCAGGATACACGCACGATGAGGTGGTTTCCATGACACAACATATTATTATGAAAACCGATTTTTTTGCAGCGATCACGCAATTAGATTATTTGGTACGCGGCGGACGATTGCCCATCAAGCTGAAAAATTTGATGGATTTATTGCGCATCACGCCCGTTGCCAATGTGACCAAAGAAGGCGCTGTCAAACCCAGCCGTTTATTGATCGGCAGAAAAAATTTATCACAAAAATTATTTCGCTTCACACAGAAAAAATTAAATCCAGCGAAGAAATATCGCCTCGCTATTGTGCACACCGATTTGGAAAATGAAGGTTATCAATTAGCAACGCTGCTAAAACATCGTTTCTCAAATCAAATCGATCGGATTTTTGTGCTACCGTGTTGCGCCAGCTTGGCCGTACATGCTGGACCCGGCGCGCTCGGCATTGCGATTCAGGAATACGAGACGATCACCACAAAAGAACCTTGAATTTTTTAGCGCGCTAATTCAAGCCATGTCGGATTGCCGCTCACCGGATATTGTTCTTTTAAAATTTGAAAATGATTTAATTTTCCTGCGTGATCGTATTGAAGCACATACACCTGATCAAAATCGCTGTTTCGCCATCTTGCAAGCTTCTGTGTCACACCCAATTGATGTGCCAATGCGTCAGCACGAGCATGATGCCAGCAAATTAAAATGGTTTTATGTTGATATTGTGGATCATGCAATAAAGCCTTCGCTAATGCCGCATATTGATCGTTGTGATACGTTGCATTCACGGGAAAACCATTGGGATTGCCGTATGCCAATTGATTCGCCAATGGCATAATCGTTTGCAGTGAGCGATAAGAATGCTCTGAAGACTGCGCAGTGGGATTGGTAGCAAAAATAAAATCCGGTTTTTTGAAATGCGAAAGATAATACGCAACCAATTTTTCAGCGCGCACTTGGCCTTTCGGCGATAAAAAAGGACCCGGATTTTTTTGCGCCCATTTATCAGCGTGACGAATAATAATAATTTCACGCGGTGCGGCAAAACATGTTGAAATAAATAGCAGTAACCCGATAATCAGAAATATTTTTTTCATGTGGCATATCCTTATTATGGTGTACGAGTGCAACCTAACAATAATGGATCGCGTTCTTCCTCTCCTGCTTGAATGTTGGGCGTATCACGAGTCACCACTGTTTCTGGATCAACCAATGACGGCGTTCCACATCTTCTCACCACTGCTTGAACAAAAAGGCTGATCTTATTCATTGCTTTTTCACCGACAGGCAAGGTTACCAAAACAAGCGGTAACAAAGCGGGAACAGCGCCAGCCATTCTAATCATAATCGCTGCAAAAAAATCTTCTGCCAATCCCTGACCCAACAAAATACCAGCAATCGCTTGCACTCCATAGAAAACGAAACAGAAATAAACAGCTGCTGCCTCACTCATTGTTATGTGTTTAGAGGGTAAAAATGGTACTAGCTCTAACTGCACTTGACCTTCGTTTTTATGCGCTGCCGGTTTACACTTTTTAAGTGCAAGCGCAATCACTGCAGATAACGAAAGATTGATTAACTGAAGCCACAACAATGCATAAGGGCCAAAGTTTTTCTCAAAAAATTTTTCGATCGCTTCTTTCGCAGGTGGATAAAAAATAGTGCCGATGAAAAAAATAACCGTTGGTGGAAAAAATCCGTTTGTCATTGCAACCGCAAGAAAATTACGGCGATATTGACCGAGCCATTCCGTCTGAGCTTTTTGTTGGTTGGCAGTACTCGCATCAACTATTTCTTCTCGTGACATCGTTCACCTCATAAAAATCAAATTGATTGACGCACCCGTTCTAAATCCGCTTGCGTATCCACGCCTGCGGGAACTGCGCGATCGGTAACACCGACGTGAATTTTGTACCCATTCCACAAGATACGCAACTGTTCGAGTGATTCTAATTTTTCGTTAAGGGAAGGCGACCAATTGCTGTAAGTTTCGAGAAATCCAGCGCGATAAGCGTACAGGCCAATATGTCTGAAATAAGCATCGACTAATTTTACAGCATGAATATCAATCGACTTCATATCTGAAAATTGTTCACGATCCCACGGCATCGGCGCGCGTGAAAAATATAATGCGTAATTGCGATAATTTAAAATCACTTTCACCACATTCGGATTAAATAACTCTTCTGCTGTTTTTAATTTCGCGCTCAGTGTCGCCACTCTCACATGATCATGCTCTGCTAAATTGTGCGCGAGCTGTGAAACTAATTGTGGCGGCATGCATGGTTCATCTGCTTGCAATCCCACAATAATCTCATCTTCTTCAAAACCCAATGACACCACCGCTTCCGCAATTCTTTCAGTCCCTGATTGATGTGTCGATGCTGTCATGCAAACCGGTGCGCCAAATTCTTCCGCCACTTGCGCAATTTTTTCATGATCGGTTGCAATCACCACACGATCGGCACCGGATTCTTTTGCGCATTCATACACATGTTGAATCATGGGTTTTCCAGCAATATCCAACAATACTTTTTCAGGTAAACGCGTTGAATGTAAGCGCGCAGGGATAATCACATTAAAATTCATTTAATCTCTCTCGCTTCTTCCGACAACATCACTGGCACCTGATTACGAATGGGGTAAGCCAATTTATCAAAACGACAAATCAATTCTTGATTCGCGTGATCATACAACAATTTTCCTTTGCATAATGGACAAACGAGAATGTCGAGCAGAGTGTGATCTAACATAAATTTTCCTCAACAAATTCGTGCAAAAATAGCATTAAAATTTTAGAAGAACAATGGATAAATGTTGTTTTATTGTGTGCAATTTTCGGTTGCGACTACCCGTTCTGGTGTGGTTGTTTTAATCAAAATTGGTTGTAATTTTCGTTTCAATTCTACAACAAATTCAGAACTGTAAAGCGATAAAAAGATTTCCTTGGCTTGTCCGTCAATCATCAGCGGGTTTAATTTTTGTGTACCCCATAAATGTACAATAGTACTAGCCACACTGGACAACTCATCTTCCTGGATTGTTGGTTGAGTGGTTTTATTTTCTTTTTTTTGTTTCGAAGATGTCGCATCAGCTTTATATGGTAAACGCTTCTCACTTGATTCCCCAACAAGAACAACATCAGCAACATCATCATCACTACAATCTGTTGTTGGTGCAGGATTGGTTTTTTTTGCGCTTTCCACAAACAAAGCAAATGCAGAAGAAAAAATACGTGTTGCTAATGAAGCACGACCAATACCACCACTATGTTGTTCACGCTCCCACTGAAATTGAGAGATATACAGAAATGCAAGTTGAGCATTATCCCTATCAATTTTCTGAAATTTTTTTCGAAATTCGAGGGCACTGTTAGACAACGCAAGATCAAGCACTGTGGCAGAAATATCTCTAGCAAAATTAGCTACTCCATTTGCTGCAGCACAAAAAAAATTAAATGCATTGCCTGTTGTGTCAGCAGGGGATGTAACATCAGCAGGAGATGTAACATTAGGCGCGCCGACAACGTGTACACGATCTTGCCGCTGCTGTTCGTATTCAGTGATCGCTCCATTAACAGCATCTGCCAATGCAGTCACATTATTCGAATTTTGTATCCATTGACCAAAAGATCTTCCAATTGAACTGATCGTATCCACATCAAGCGGCATCATTTTGCTCCATGTCAGTGACAAAAACACTATCAAAGATAATACTGAGAATAAAACGAATATCAAAGAAAAATAAAATCGGGACAGCAGGATTTGAACCTGCGACCCCTTGCACCCCATGCAAGTGCGCTACCAGGCTGCGCTATGCCCCGAAATAGTGTGGGGATTCTACACAGACTCCATATCATCAGCAATCTTTTCCAGCTGCGTGACAGCCGATTGCAATGCAGCATGTGAGCGTTGCATTTTTTGAAGTGATACACTTTCATCACCGGCGAGTTGTAAACGCGCGCCTTCGATCGTGTACCCTTTTCCATACAGTAAACTTTTAATTTGTCGAACCAGCAAAACATCGGTGCGTTGATAATAACGACGATTGCCACGCCGCTTGGAAGGACTTAATTGCGGAAATTCTTGCTCCCAATAACGCAGAACGTGTGGTTTCAAATCACACAGCTCACCGACTTCGCCAATGGAGAAATACAGTTTGTCAGGGATGGGCGATAAATCAGTATCACTTTTCTGAATTTGATTCGTCTTGTCCGTGTGATCCGGCATAATTCTCCACCCTGGATTTTAATTTATGTCCTGCTCTGAAAGTCACAACCCGTCTTGCTGTGATAGGAATTTCTTCACCTGTTTTTGGATTACGGCCTGGTCGTTGATTTTTATCACGTAAATTAAAATTACCAAAACCTGATAATTTTACCGATTCGCCTTTTTCCAAAGCAGTTCGGATTTCTTCGAAAAAACATTCAACCAGCTCTTTTGCTTCCCGTTTATTTAATCCCAATGTATTAAACAAATGTTCAGCTAATTCTGCTTTTGTGAGTGCGCTCATAAGCTATACCCTCAGCGTTGCAGCCAGCTCCCGTTCCAGTGTGGTCACAACGCCATGAATTATCGCATTTATTTCCTCATCTCTTAGAGTGCGCGATGCATCTTGAAAGGTCAAGCCCAAAGCGACACTTTTTTTGCCAGTTTCGATGTTTTTTCCCTGATAGACGTCAAAAATCTGAACTGTTTTGAGCTGAGGACCTGCTTGCTGAATGATTAACTGACGAACCGTATCAACCTGAATTGTCTCATTCAAAACCAGCGCGATATCACGCCGCACAAAGGGGAATTTTGAAAATGCGGCAAACTGCGCAACAGAAGATTCCTGAATTTTTTTCAATGCAACTTCACACATCATCACCGATTGATGAATATCAAAATGAGTTAAAATATTCGGATGCACTTCACCCAACCAACCCATTAATTCTTCGCCGCGATACAATGCAGCGGATCTTCCTGGATGTAACGCAGCATGCGTTTCTGATTTCCAATGATACTGTGAAAACAAATGCGACAAAGATAACAATGCAGTGACATCGGCTTTTAAATCATAAAAATCAACAGTGCGCGACTTTTCACCCCACTGCTCTGGATCAGCACTGCCAGTAATAACCATGGCTAATTGTGAAGATTGCACTAATTCACCATTCGATTGCGGCAAAAAACACAAACCCATTTCAAACAAACGCACGCGTTCACATTGATGACGCACATTCATCTGCAGCGCTTGCAATAATCCCGGTAAAATACTGGTGCGCATTACCGATAAATCTTGTGATAATGGATTTTTTAAAATCACGGGTGAAATAGTGGGTGAAAATAATGCGTGTAATTCAGGTGAAATAAAACTATAGGTCATCGCTTCATGATATCCGCGCCCCACAAAAAAACGACGCACTTGCTTATCACACACACGCGCTTCTTTTTTAGGATGCATAATTAATGATGCAATCATTGGCTGCATTGGAATTGTATTGTAATTAATCATGCGCGCTAATTCTTCAATTAAGTCGATTGGCTGTGTGATATCAAAGCGAAAACTAGGTGGAATGATTTCCCAATGGGGGTGGGAGTGGGAACTAGAATGGTCAGTTCTTTTTATCAACATTCCCAGTGATTTTAAAATACGTTCTACTTTTTCATTTGAAATTTCAATTCCCAAGATTCGCTGAATTTGATTTTGCTCCAAAATAATTTTATCACGCTTGGGCAACTGTTCTTTTGAAACTACCTCAATCACATCGGATGGTTTTCCACCTGTGATTTGCAATAACAATTCTGTTGCACGCTCAATTGCTTCAATAGGCAAATTAAAATCAACACCACGTTCAAAACGATACGATGAATCACTGCTGGTATTGTGACGACGCTTGCTCAAACAAATTGTTTTGGGCTCAAAAAATGCTGCTTCTAAAAAAATATTGTTGGTATTCGCAGAAACGGCAGAATCTAACCCACCCATAATGCCAGCTAATGCATGCACGCTGTGATCATCTGCAATCACGACATCATCTGCTGTTAATGTAATGATGTTTTCATCCAACAATTTTATTTTTTCATTTTGTTTTGCACGACGCACAATAATTTTATTTTTCAATGCTGATAAATCAAATGCGTGCATCGGCTGGCCCAATTCCAGCATCACATAATTACACACATCAACAACCAGATTAATTAAACGCGCGCCAGCACGCTGCAAAATGTGTTGCATCCAGGACGGTGTTTCCAGTTTATTATTAATGTCAGTAATAATGCGGCCAACGTAGCGAGGGCAATCAGATGGTGTCAGCACCGAAATAGGTATGGTTTCTTTGCGTGTCACAATCGCGCGCTTACCCCCACTCCCACTCCCGCCCCCACTCCCACTCTCACCAGTTGCAGCAGACAAATCCCGCGCTAATCCACGCATACTCAAACAATCACCGCGATTCGGTGTGATCTCTACATCAAAAATATGATCTTGTGCTTTAAAATACGCATTAAAATCGTCACCCACTTTTGCATCACTCGGCAATTCAATAATGCCGTCTTGCAAAGCATGCCCTAATTGCAAACCCAATTCTTTGGCGGAACACAACATACCTTGTGATAACTCGCCACGTAACTTTGCTTCTTTAATGTGAAAATCATCGGGTAATATCGCACCGATTTTAGCAACTACCACTTTAATGCCGGCGCGCGCATTCGGTGCACCGCAGACAATTTTCAATACTGTTTTTTCACCTATATTCACTTCACAACAAGATAACTTATCCGCATTGGGATGTTGCACACGCGAAATAATTTCACCCACGACGACATTCGAAAATTTTTCGGCAACGGGAATGATTGCGTCAATTGTTAATCCTAACATGGCAAATTGTTCGGCGAGCTGTTCTGTGGTCAGCGCGGGATTTGTCCATTGGCGTAACCAATATTCACTTATTTTCATTTTTCTCCCACTCCCACGCACACTCCCACTATTTTAGAATTGCTCCAAAAATCGCACATCATTTTCAAACATCATGCGGGTATCATGAATGCCATAACGCAACATCGCCAAACGTTCTAAACCAATACCAAAAGCAAAACCCGTGTATTTTTCAGGATCAATATTCACAGTGCGTAATACGTTTGGATGCACCATGCCACAGCCGAGCACTTCAAGCCATTTATCATTGTATTTGATATCCACTTCAGCAGACGGTTCGGTAAACGGAAAATAACCAGGACGAAAACGCAGTGGAATTTCTTTTTCAAAGAATAAATTTAAAAAGTTTTGCAGCAATCCTTTTAAATTCGCAAACGTGCAATGTTCGTCTACTACTAATCCTTCGAGTTGATGAAACATTGGCGTGTGCGTTGCATCCGATTCTTTGCGATATACGCGACCTGGTGTAATGACTCGAATGGGCGGTTTTTCTTTTTTCATCACACGAATTTGCACAGGCGATGTGTGTGTTCGTAATAATTTTCCATCCGGAAAATAAAAAGTATCTTGTGATTCTTTTGCGGGATGATGATCTGCGAAATTTAATGCGGAGAAATTATGATAGTCATCTTCAATTTCAGGACCTTCAGCAACAGTAAATCCCATTTGTTTTAATAAATCAAGCGCGCGTTGGCAAACCAATGTGACAGGATGCACACTGCCCGTTGATTGGCCACGTCCTGGCAATGTCACATCTATTTTTTCAGATGACAGGCGTGCCGTTAATTCAGCGTTTTTTAATTTATGATCTTGTTCATCCAACCACGTTTGCAATTGTTGCTTCGCATCATTAATCCATTGTCCCACTTGCGGACGCATGAGTGGATCCAGTTGCCCCAATTTTTTTAATAGATCAGTTAGCTGACTTTTTTTACCAAGATATTTCACGCGCAATTCTTGAATTTCAGCAACGCTTTTACAAGCAGAAATTAAATTTCTTGCATCATTCACAATGACGGATAATTCTTTTTGCATGTTTCTACAAAGCGCCCGCTGCTTGCTTTGCTAATTTCGCAAATCCCACTTTATCGTTCACCGCTAAATCAGCCAACACTTTGCGATCCAATGTGATATTGGCTTTTTTCAATCCATTCATAAAACGACTGTAGGAAAGACCATGTATTCTCGCACCCGCATTGATGCGGGCAATCCACAGCGCGCGAAATTCGCGCTTACGTTGACGGCGATCACGAAAAGCATATTGTAATGCTTTGATAACCGCTTGTTTCGCGACACGAAAAACTCTGCTACGCGCACCGTAGTATCCTTTCGCTTGTTTTAATATTTTTTTATGACGGGCTTTTGCTGTTACACCCCGTTTTACTCTACCCATTTTACTTCTCCACTTTTGTTGCGCCTTCGCAAATGTTTCACTATTGAAACATCGCTGGGCGCGGGGTTATTTAAAAAATTTTCCCGCTTGCTCCGGTTATGCTTCGCATTTCCCTTTACGCGCGGTTCTAATTAATGTTTATTAGCTCGCTACGCTCACACACTTTATTTTTGACACAACATGCGCGCAACATTATTGGCATCACATGCTTTTACAGCACTCGTGCCACGCAAATCACGTTTACGTTTTTGCGCTTTCTTCGTCAAAATATGATTGCGATTTGCGCTGCGTTTTTTTGCAGAACCATCTCCGCGTGTTTTGAAACGTTTTTTAGCGCCGCTGTTTGTTTTCATTTTTGGCATGAATATATTCCTGTTCTGCCCGCTTATTTTCGCTCATGCTTCGCACTCGCTTCATGCGCGGTTCTGATTTAATATTTATTCACTATTTTTTACCAACCGCCACCAACATAGTGATTTGGCGACCTTCCATTTTTGCTTCCTGTTCAATAATCGTGTTCGGCGGTAAATCCGCTTTAACGCGATCAATAAAATCCATTCCCAATTCTTGATGTTGTACTTCACGACCGCGAAAACGCAAACTCACTTTCACGCGATCGCCTCGTTCCAAAAACTCTGTGATTTTGCGCATTTTCACACGATAATCACCAATATCTGTCACCGGTCTGAACTTAACTTCTTTCACCTGAACTTGTTTTTGATTTTTCTTTTGACCTGCTCGTCGCTTACTCTGATCAAAAATATATTTACCATAATCCATGATCCGACACACAGGCGGATCCACATTCGGTGAAATTTCTACAAGATCAAGCGACACTTGTCTGGCCTGTGCGAGTGCTTCTTCGATGCTCACAATGCCAACTTGATCACCGTCCTTATCAATCAAACGCACACGAGGCACACGGATGTGATCATTCACTCGTGTTTTTTTACTGTCTCTGATGGTTAAATCTCCTAAATAATAATAGTTATCTGTTATCTGTTATCTGTTATCCGTGCAAGGAAATCATTAATTGGCATGCTTTCTGATTTTTCAGATCCACATACACGAACTGAAACAGTTTCATTCTCTACTTCACGATCACCAACCACTAATTGGTAAGGCACTCGAGCAATCGTATGCTCGCGAATTTTAAAGCCAATTTTCTCATTTCTCAAGTCCGAGATCGCTCGAAACCCGTCATTTTGTAGTTTTTTTGTGACTTTGTCACCATATTCTTTTTGTTTGTCGGTAATGTTCATCACCACCGCTTGAATGGGTGCTAACCACACTGGGAAATGCCCCGCATAATGCTCAATCAAAATCCCCAGGAAACGCTCAAATGTACCAATAATCGCGCGATGAATCATGACGGGCGGCTTTTTTTCACCATTTTCATCAATGTAATGCGCTTCTAATCTTTCGGGTAACGCAAAATCTACCTGAACGGTTCCGCATTGCCACGTTCTACCTAAGCAATCACGCAAATGAAATTCAACTTTAGGTCCATAAAAAGCACCTTCGCCCGGCAAGCGATCAAATTGCAATGATTTTGCTTGTAAACTTTCCGCTAATGCATGTTCTGCTTTATCCCACATCGCATCACTGCCAACACGTTTCTCAGGGCGCAGCGCTAATTTGTAAATAATATCAGTGAATCCAAAATCTTTGTAAACGTCGTGTAATTGATCGATAAACGCAGATACTTCTTGTTGAATATCAGATTCCGCACAAAAAATATGTCCATCATCTTGCACAAATCCACGCACACGCATAATTCCATGCAATGTGCCCGACGGTTCATTACGATGACAACAACCAAATTCCGCATAACGAATCGGTAAATCGCGATAACTTTTTATGCCTTGTTTAAAGACTTGAATGTGACACGGACAACTCATCGGCTTCACAGCATTTTCACGATTTTCAGATTCGCACGTAAAAATCCCCGCATCAAATTTCGCCATGTGGCCCGATTGTTCCCACAAACTCACATCAACTAATTGCGGTGTATTAATTTCTTGATAACCACTTTTCCGTAACACGGTGCGAATATAATCGCGCATCACATTAATGATCGCCCAACCATTCGGATGCCAAAAAATCATCCCAGGTGCTTCTGGCTGTAAATGAAATAAATCCATTTTTTTCGCGATTTCGCGATGATCGCGTTTTTTTGCCTCTTCAATACGATCCAGGTATTCTTTTAATTTTTTGGAATCTTGCCAAGCAGTACCATAAATACGCTGCAGCATTTCATTTTTTGAATCACCGCGCCAATATGCACCCGCGAGTTTTATTAATTTAAATGCGGTTAACAATCCAGTGCGCGGCACATGCGGGCCACGGCATAAATCCACAAAATCACCTTGCTCATAAATTGTGAGCATTTCATTTTCAGAAATATCGCGAATAATTTGGACTTTATAATGTTCACCCATTTTTTCAAATAATTTTATGGCATCATTGCGCGAAATAATTTTTCGTGTGACAGAAAAATTTTTCTTCGCCAATTCTTCCATCTTTTTTTCAATATGAATCAAATCTTCAGGAGTAAAGGGTCTGCCAAAAGCAAAATCATAATAAAAACCATCTTCAATAACAGGACCAATGGTCACTTGTGCTGTTGGAAATAATGATTTCACTGCGTGCGCTAACAAATGCGCTGTTGAGTGACGAATAATTTCCAATGATTGATCATCGCGATCCGTAATTAATTTAACGTTAACGTCTTGATCAATTGGCAGTGTTGCGTCAACCAATTTATCATTGATGATTGCAGCAATCGTGGCTTTCGCCAAGCGTGGGCTAATAGATTCAGCAACTTGAAGCGCGGTGATAGAATGTTGAAATTCTTTTTTAGAGCCATCTAGTAAGGTGACTGTGATCATAAAAACTTCCGTGGTGGGAGTGAGAGTAAAATTTGCTACGCAAATTTTTTAGGCATGACTGGACTCGAACCAGCGACCCCCACCATGTCAAGGTGATACTCTAACCAACTGAGCTACATGCCTGCAAAATGAATGGCAAAAGATAACACTCAAGCTATTGTTTCGCAATATGGTATTGCATGATATATAATCATAGATATAGTCCAATATTCTCTCATTTACAGCGTTTAGTTGGTTTGTAATGTCTACTCCACTCTGGCAACCCACGCAAGAAAGCATTCAACACAGCCACCTGAACCATTTTATTATTGCAGTTAATAAACAATTTGGTCTCACTATTCAACACTACGATGAACTATATCAATGGTCGATTGATTATCCTGATTTATTTTGGAAATTTTTTTCTGAATTTTCTAATATTATTTTTTCGCAACAACCCACAAAAATGATTCAATCAGAAAAAGAAATCTGGAAAACAAAATGGTTTGTCGATGCTAAATTAAATTTTGCGGAAAATTGTTTGTGGCGACGCGATGAACATATTGCATTAATTTATGCAAATGAAAATAACGAGCGCGCACAAATTACTTATCACGAATTATTTTTAAAAGTAAATGCGTTAGCGGAAAAATTAAAATCATTAGGATTAACAGCAGGTGATCGTGTTGCAGGATTGGCGACAAATTGCATTGAAACAGTGATCGCAATGTTAGCAACAACATCACTCGGCGCCCTCTGGACTGCATGCGGTCCAGAATTTGGCGTTGATGCCCTAATCGATCGTTTTTCGCAAGTTGAGCCTAAAATTTTATTTGTTGTTGAAGAAAATTATTTTGGTGGAAAGCAATTTTCACGCGATGAAACTATTGGAATATTGCAGGAAAAATTACCAAGCGTAAAAAATACGATAGGGTTAGACAAGGTGGAGTTCACTCCCACACCCACTCCCACACCCACACCCACACCCACACCCACTTTCACTCACCTTCCATTCAACCACCCCCTCTATATCCTCTACACTTCTGGCACCACCGGAAAACCTAAATGTATTGTGCATGGCGCAGGTAATACTTTAATTCAACATAAAAAAGAATTGCTGTTGCACACTGATTTACATGCAGACGATATTTTATTTTTTTACACGACGTGTAGCTGGATGATGTGGCATTGGATGATCAGCGGATTAAGTGTCGGTGCAACAGTAGTGTTATATGATGGCTCACCATTTTATCCATCCAATACAGCATTATTGGATTTAATCGATGAATTGGGTATTTCTATTTTTGGTTGCGGTGCAAAAATTATTGAGACTTATTTAAAAAATAGTATCAAACCGTACAAATCACATCAATTAAAAAAATTAAAAACGATTTTAACCACCGGCTCACCTTTACTAAAAGAAAGTTTTGAATATTTATATCGCGATGTGAAAAAAAATATTCGCGTTTCATCCATTTCAGGTGGCAGCGACATTTTGTCTTGTTTTGCACTGGGAAATCCTTTATTGCCCGTTTATGCTGAAGAATTGCAATGCCGCGGATTGGGTATGGCAGTAAAAATTTTTGACGATGTTGGCAATACGATTATTAACAAGCCTGGCGAGTTAGTTTGCACCAAACCCTTTCCCACAATGCCACTTTATTTTTGGAATGATCTTGATGGCGAAAAATATTTTCACGCTTACTTTGATCAATATGAAAACGTATGGACGCATGGCGATTATGCAAAAATCACCGAACACGGTGGATTGATTATTTATGGTCGCTCAGACGCAACACTCAATCCCGGCGGTATTCGAATTGGTACTGCTGATATTTATGAGCAAGTATTAAAAATTCCTGCTGTTGTAGATTGTGTTGCGGCGGGATTACAAAAAAATAATGATGAAGAGATTATTTTATTTGTAAAATTAAAAAATAATGTATTATTAGATGAAAAATTAATTTCAGAAATAAAAAAATTAGTTCGAGACAACACGACACCATTTCATGTGCCGAAAAAAATAATCCAGGTGTCTGGTATTCCCAAAACGATGAATGGCAAGACCATGGAGATGGCGGTGAAAAATATTATTAACGGGCGAGAAATAAAAAATAGTGAAGCAGTTGCGAATCCAGAATGTTTAACTGAATTTAAAATTTAAGAAGTATAATGAAATCTATCGCTAACATCGCAGCAATACAAATGTGTTCATCTCACCTTGTCGATGACAATTTAAAAATGGCTGCACATTTCATTGCGGAAGCGGCGCACAACAAAACACAACTGGTTGTTCTACCAGAAATGTTTGCAATCATGGGTAAAAACCCAGCGGACAAAATAGCGGTGAAAGAAATCTACGGCGCCGGTAAAATTCAAGATTTTCTATCCGCTCAAGCAAAAATGCATCATATCTGGATAGTCGGTGGAACCATACCCATCGCTTGCGACAATAAAAATAAAGTAAGGGCTGCATCGATTGTGTATGACAACCATGGAAAATCCGTTGCAAGATACGACAAAATACATTTATTTGACGTAACGCTTTCTGAGACTGAAAGCTACAGAGAATCAGATACAACAGAACCCGGATCGGACATCGTTGTTGTCGACACACCCTTTGGAAAATTAGGATTAAGTGTTTGTTATGATATTCGATTTGCTGGTTTGTATACCGAACTACTAAATCAAGGCGCTGAAATTATTTCTATTCCCGCTGCTTTTACTGTAAAAACAGGTGAAGCACATTGGCAAGTGTTAGCAAGAAGTCGCGCGATAGAAAATCTCTGCTACATTGTTGGCGCAGCACAAGTGGGGACGCATGCCGATGGACGACAAACATTCGGTCACAGTCTTATCGTTGAACCTTGGGGCACAATAGTTCAGGAAATTTCTGAACCCATGCCAGGTATTGTCTATGCTAATATTGATCTACAAAAAGTTCATGGAAATCGCACTACCATACCCGTCATACAACATCGGAGAATAAAAAACTCAACTATTTGAATTTATGTTTTCTAAAAAAATAAATTGCATAACCCATTAAAATAAAAAACAGCGGTCCAAAAAATAATTCAAGCTCATAAATTATTTTTGCGTGTTGTGTTTTAATGTCGCTGGGTAATGCAAAGCTAAAAATAATACCCATCAGCAGTGATAAGGTAACCACTAGGACAAACACACCGTGCAAATATTGATTTCCAGAAATACGATGTAAATTTTTCACATAAACAACCATCAAAAATAAATAGGGAATAAATACCAACACCACTGACATTAATACTAATACTTGATACATATCATTCACAGCAGGAAGTAAATTAGTTGCAAGCAAAATAACCGTCACCAACAATCCCACAAATAAAATTGCATTGGTGGGCGCACCTGATTTATTCGTTCTGTGAAACCACGGTGGCAACAATCCTTCTGGCGTGCATTTAAAAAACATCGTAATGGGCGCAATCAACCAAATACTCACCACCGCCAACTCAGCAAATACCAATAAAAACGCAACGCCTCTGGTCATCCATGGCATGTGCAATTTTAAAAATGCCAATTGAAATGCGTCGATCAAACCTGATGTATTGTGAATTTCACTGGGGCTCAGCAAAATATTTAATGCGATCGTTCCTAAAATATAAAAAATAATTAATGCAAAGGCTCCTACCAATAATCCAATATATAAATCTCTTTTTGGATTTTTAACAGCATTGGCAAAAGTAGGAATAATTTCAACACCTGTAATAGCAAACATCAGCATCGTCAAATTAGACAAGCTATGCGCCACATTAAGATTCGGTAATAGTGCATTCCAATGAAATGGAGTTGCACTGTGTTTTCGCCATATTAAAAACCCAATCCCTAGAACAATAATTAACAATGCGGGAACAATACTTCCAGCAACACCGCCATACTCCGTTAATATTTTATTTTTTTTCAACCCAAACAAACTCATCAACACCACTAACCAAAACGCCACCAACACAACAACACAAATAAAAATGCTGTTATTCGCCAATGCTGGTTTTCCAATAAAATAAGAAAAATTCGTTGCCAAAAAAATTAAAATCGCAGGATAATAAAAAATATTGTTCACAAAATAAAGCCACGCGACGATAAATCCATTTTTTTCTCCAAGCGTGTTACGTGTCCACGCATAAATTCCACCCTCTTCAGGATACAATCGACTTAATTCTGCAGCGATAAACGCAAAGGGAATTCCCAGCATTAATGCGCCAATAATCCAATATGAAACGGAAGAAAAACCAACACCCGCCGCAACTGCAAACCAACGCACACCAAAATTAGAAACAAAGGTCAGCAAAGCAACATCGCGCAGACCTAAAATTTTTTTACTATCCACTAGCATTGTTATTTTCCAAATTAAATCATTCCACCAAAAGACATGCTCGACCCAGAAGACGATGCTGCGGATGCTGTTTCAGAATCTGTATCAGTTCTAACATTAGGAGGTTGTAAAGGATTGGGATTGTTACTATCAGGCTCTGCATCATCGCACAATACACCATAAGCCGAACGCACCCAATAAAATGGTGCAAAAAGTGAATAGAGTGTTGGGTCTTTTATATCGCAAGTGGAAATATTTCTTGCAGCAGCCCATTCACAAGGAAAAAACATTCTCTCAAGTAATGGTAATTCTTCTGGTAAGTAGTTGCGCGGTGCATCATACATACAACACAACCATCCAGTGGCCAGCCAAGCTAAATTAAATGGTACCGATACAACACCATAAACTGAGCAAACGCTAAAAATGATTTGTGACTCACAAAAAAACCACTCCCTGCTCATTCTATTTTCTTGTCTACTCATAAACACCTCAATTGTACATTTCAGCGTATTGTTATGCTTCAAAATGTGACTATTCTATCATTTTGACGCAGATTATACCCATGTCATTACCCATAAGTCCCAAATGTATTGTTAATGCTGTATGATTCGTGACTTTCAATTACGAA
>Ga0155524_113_pt2 | contig 54791 bp, 49 predicted proteins | sample RifCSPhighO2_12_FD_107181 | JGI IMG/M metagenome (GOLD analysis project Ga0155524, IMG submission 107181) | Gammaproteobacteria bacterium RIFCSPHIGHO2_12_FULL_39_24
ATATTTTTCATGTTCTCTGCTCGTTCAATTCAGTTGCAGAGGACTGAAAATCCGCGTAATGGCAGTTCAATTCTGCCTCTGGCCATATTTTTCACGTTCTCTGCTCGTTCAATTCAGTTGCAGAGGACTGAAAATCCGCGTAATGGCAGTTCAATTCTGCCTCTGCTCTGGCCATAATCTGTTCGCACAATCCGCACCAGTGAATCAATACCGCGCGCGCATTTTCCGAAACTCTAAAAAAATCAGGGTCTTTACAATCAAGAAAAGTTACCTTACTCACAATAATTCATCGATGATGTTTGTCAATTTATGATCGATCGATCAATCAAGTTCTGGTTGCGACAAAAATTGCGGAACATCCGAACTTTGATGCGCGTTTTTAGCAGCAGAAGTATTGGTAGAACATAAAAACGGGGCTAATAATCCAAATCTGATATTTTCCCTGTCGATGGTGATTATCGCCTCTCTTATTCCTTTCATCCTTTCGACAGGACTCGGAATCCTAGAAAAAGTAATTGTAGTTTTTCTTAGTTCATTCATTAATTCTATGATTATTACGCATTGTAATTTCATTAACTGTTCATGATCGGAAGCACTAAAATCTATTGACTGATGTTTTTTAGAAAATAACTCCGCGCTTTCTGAGAAATAACATAGGGCATATGGAAATCGACTATCATCATTGATTTCAATTTTACTTTTACCTGCTAATTCCATTAAATGAAATATAATGATTTGCTGTATTCTCTCGATCTCTAAATGATTTCGCATATACTACTCGGGTGTGGCCAATTTTTCTCACAATTTTGACACTTGTTTGATCAAATGCAACTTTTACAGATGCTTTAAAATAAAATAATGCTCGCTTAAGATTTGGAAATTGTGAAAAACATCACTCACTCTCCACCCCCATCTTTTCCAAAATTCCTGCAAGCACATCATAATTTTGATAACGCAATTTTATCCAGCCTGATTTATTGGCATTATTTTCTAAAATCACTTCTGCGCCAAAATGATCAGATGTTATTTTTTCTAATCGCCGAATATCCGCATCTTTCTGGCCAGCATTGGGGGGTACGTTTTTTCCCTGCTGCAACACTTGTTCCAATTGTCGCACAGACCAATTCTCATCAATTGCTTTTAATGCAATCGAATGTTGCAGCGAAATGGGTAACCCTGCCAAAATTTTACCGTGACCTTCGGATAATTCTTTATCAATTAACCACTGCTGAACACGCACATCCAGTTGCAACAAACGTAGTGAGTTGGTAATTTTTGTCCGCGATTGTCCTAATGCTTTTGCCAAATCTTCATGCGTGTAACGAAATTCATCAATCAAACGTGCCAGCGCTACTGCTTCTTCAATCGGATTTAAATTTTCGCGTTGAATATTTTCAATCAACGTGATTGCGGCCGCTTCTTCATCGGAATAATCTCGAATCAAACACGGCACGACAGTCAGTCCCGCCAGCTGCGAAGCGCGCCAACGACGTTCGCCCGCAACAATCTCATAATGATTTGGTGATATTTCGCGCACAATGATCGGCTCAATCACGCCCTGCAAGCGAATGGAGTCTGCTAACTCTTGCAGTGCAACGTCACCAAACACACGGCGCGGTTGATATCGTCCGCGCGACAAACAATCAATTGGTAAATTTTTCAGCACGGTTGTGTTAGACATATTGCTCCCTGCGTGATCAGAATACTTTCATCACTAAGCATGAAAAAGTATAGGGGTATTCACTCGTTAAAAAAAGCACAAAAAAATAAATTTACGCTCGTACGCGCGCTCTAAGCGAATGGTGACACACTATGCACAACTTTATCCACAGAGACTGTGGATGAGAAATAAATTTTCTGGTACATTGGATCGCGCGTGAAATAACTCCCGCAACTGACATCTCCATCTTGACGCGATCTTGATGTGTTTCTCATTCAGAAATGTTTGAAATACTATAGAGTATTCCTGCATATTTCTTCAATCGAAACCCATCCGTCTCACGTCAATCTGAAGCGCCACTTGCGGGAGTTATTCCATGCACGATCCATTGCATTTTTTTATTGAGACAGCAAGGAATGTCATTATGTCGCCATCGTATCACAATCCAAATGCTCTTGAGGATATTGCAAAAGCCTTGGCAAAAAAACTGTCAATGTTATTTGATCAATTTCAGTTTGACGAACCAAGACTCACTGATCTCTTGGCAAAGCAGCGGTTGGAAGAAAATGCGCCACATAATCTGAAACAAACACTCGATGAATTAAACACACAATTACACAGTAAAGAGATCACAGCAAAACAGTATTGCGAACATACAGATGTTCAACGTGCCTACAAAATGATCATGCCGCAACGCACTTCTTGTTTTCTGATGGCATTGCGATTGTGGTGGCAAGAACCGCATGCATTTGGTGTGTGGGAAAAAACAGTGATGACATCGAGCATGATTATCTTCACGATAGGCCTTATTTTAGTGCCTCAAAATCTGGCATTGCTTGCCGCAAAACAGCCACTTACAAAAACAGGTAATGCGATAGATGACTTTTGTTCACCAGCCGTTCCAGGATTAACGCCAAAAATAGTTGAAATTTGCAGCTCACTTTCACCTGGCACGAAAGCTGTTTTTGATTTTACTGCTGAAGCAGACAACTTGCCCATTTGCACTGTTCCAACCAATACTTCTGCGTGCGCTTCAACACAACACATAGGTGGTTTTATTCCACTGGATTGGTTCGTTTATGCTGTGTGCGAAATGGGTAGCCACGCCTTTAAAATAGTTGGCCATGTTTTGTCAGGATCGCCTGCGGATGTGCAAGCACGTCACGGTATTTTTCCCGTCGTAACGTTAGCTCAACCCATCACGCTATTTGTCAATGTAACGATTCAATTAATGCTGACGGAATTTTTCCCGTTATTTTGCTTGATTGTTAAAGAAGGGGGTCGCGGCACATTCGGCCACACTGATGGATTTCAACGTCCCGCAGAAGATTTTGGATTTGGTGCGCGCATATTTGGCGCTGTATATGGTTTTATGCTTGCAGCCGCTAGTTTGTTTTTACTCACTTTGCAATTAAAAAAAATGATTGCCAAATGGAATCATTCTGGTGATAAACGTAGCGCATACGCGTTATTTAAACAATTCACAAAACTATTAACTGATGAAACTGAAAATACAGCTACTTCTACCCAGACACCTTAAGTTTTTTCGCAAAGAAACCATCTTCCATTGTGAATCGCGTAGCCAGTAATAAAACTTTTTTGTGACCATGTTGTATGGCAAATTTCGTGGTTAGATCAGCTGCGTGAAAGAAGGGAATTTGTAATTGCATTTTCTCAGCGATTAAATCATAGGCTTTATGCAGTGTGTTGTTACAGAGGATCAAACAATCTGGCTTGCATTGCAAAAAATTTTCAATCTCATATTGCAGTAAATCAGGAATTTTATCCCAACCGTTTTGGTAATGGGTTTTGATTTCATGATAATCGATACTTTTGAGCAATAGCTTTGCCGAATGAAATCCACCTAAGCGCTCATTCACCAATTGATTGAGTAAGCGATAATATTCAATAGACCTCTTGCATAACCTCGATTAATGGACAATCTCTTCGAAAAAATTTTCTCAAAATGCTCATGTACTAACGTGTACACTCCGCTTTTTCGAAAATTTTTTCTGTGACCTCGTCACATTACTCAAGGTTATGCAAGAGGTCTAATAGTCGAAGGCCAGCTTGTGCCGCCCCGATAAGTCCGATGCATTTCATTTTGTTCCAACCATTATTTCATCACGATGATCAAATGTTATTTGGGCAGACTTTATTGATATTTTTCAAATTTTCAGATGTTACTTTAAAATCAAGCGATACGGGTTTTGTATTCCAATTAATCGTAAAAACAAAAACCATGTTGTAATTATTATTACTCCAAGTTGGAGAGATTAAGTTTGCATTAAACTGTTTAAATAAAATATTCGCCAACTTAATAATATTTTTATGTTCCCACGCAACAATAATTGTTGAGCGATGATATTTATCTTCAAGCAATGTTTTTGCCAAGTCTTCTGGACGATCATAACCGATTTGCGTACTAACTGGCATACCAAAAGAAATAGCCGTGGGTTCAATAGTGGCCAGTGCTCTCACGTAACTAAAACCGGCATTTAATATCGAAGGATTAGGCGCAAAAATATAATTCGGTTTTTGAAAATGGCTATGGAAATAATTTGGTAGTATCAAAGAACGGTTCAATCCTGCACAGGATAATTGCCCAAGATCAGTTATCGGTTTTTCACCATGCCGAATCACAATAATTTTTTCAATATTGTTTGTGGCAGCAACACTAGTTGATGCAAGAAATAAAATAACGACCACAGAAATTATTTTTTTAATAGCTACCTCCAATATGATTATGACATAACAGTCAATGTGCAATTCGCGTACCCTTCTGGCGTGTCATTGTCACACCCATTGGTGATGCTGTCCACAAACATGTTTCCAAGCCCATCAAAAATATCTTCAGAAACGGAATGATTTTTACGGCTGCCATTTTCAGCAAAAATCACATAATTGTCACGCTCATTTCCAATTTGTGCAGCTTGCATACTCGCGAAGCTTTCCAAATCATCGCCTTTGTTAAGGCTGTCCAATGTATTTTCATAATGTTCCTGTGGATTAATCAGCATGGGCACATTGATTGATACTGCTTTTTCCCACGTGCCATCTGCAAAAACAATGGTTAATGCAATTGGATAAGTTGTTTGATTGATGATGGAAAAATGAATATGCTGGTATCGCAAATCATTTTTTTCTGTACTGGCAAACAAGTGTGATGTCATCAAAAATAATAAAACTGTAACGTACCCTATTTTCTGTTTCATTTTGCTCTCACTGATATTTTAAAAATAGCGCCAAACAAAAAAATAATAGTAAACTCTTTTTATTGTTACGCAATACCGTAATAAAAAACGGCAAAATAGCAAAAATCGCAAAACTATCGTATATACCCATTACACTTCAAAATGCGAATAATGATCCCAATTAAAATATTCTGTATGTTGAAATTCGTGGGCAATGGCTTTAGCGAGATGTGTTTTGCCCACTTGACGTGGTCCCACGAGAAAAACCATTTTTCTGTAAATCATGCAGGATTTTTTGTTTCTGCACCCTATCCATTGACTAAACCTCAGCTCATTGCATAAAAGTCGTGACTTTTATTGGTTATAGTTCATAAAAGTCGGAATTGCAAATCACGCAATTAGCCAAGATCGCATATGATAAAGAAAATTAAGAGGCGTTAGCCCTTTGTTAATGATTTCATAATATTGGTTTGTTAACATTTCGATCAATCTGATTAATTATGTGAGGTGTGTTCAATGAGATTTACATCTATACCCATTTTCACACAAAATTCTATACCACCCAGTAATTTTTGTTACACACTGGAGACTGTGGAACAACAGCAGGGGAAGTTGTTGATATTGCGCCTTGGGTTTATTTATCCAAATCCAATTGCTGAACGAAAGTGCGCGACAGTAACTGTCACTGTTCTTTTTGATAAACAAAATGCTGATGTCACTTTGCGTAACAAGTGGTCAAGCAACACTAAAGAGAGCCCCTACTGTAATAACGTATCCATTTCCGTTTCTGCTAACTTTCAGCGTGATCCAAACACCAATTGTTATCGGAAAACTCCGGAAAAGGCTCTAACTATATGGTATTCGCGTTTGAGGTGTTTTCGTAAAGAAGAATCCGCTGTCATGAACAACTGGTTTTCGTGTGTGTTACAGCGTATTTCGGATGACCCAGATTTCTTGATGCGTATCAAACTGGCAAGCAATCCAGTACCAATTTCCACTGAAACTAGTTTACAGAGACACGTAGTGGCAAGACCGCTGCCCCCCCAACCACTGCAGTTTCAGAACCACTCACTGGAGGGACAGAAGAGGAATTGCTATTTAGCATTGCCGTGGGAATTGACAGAAATAAAAAAACTATTGTTCGCGGTACGTTTGAATTACCTCATCCATGTTCTAATGACACAATAATATACACAACAATTTACCAAAAAAAGGAGCGTAATCAAGACGGTTTTTCAGGCATCAGCGTGGCATGTGATGGGGATTTAACGCCAGATGAAATAGAGGCGGCGCAGCTTTTTACTTGTAGATTATTTAGGAAAAAATTAGACGATCCTCAAATTGTAAATAAGATAAAGGCAGAGACTCGGAAGCAAACATTATTCACAGCCAGCAAAGTAGCCACTACAACGAGCGCTAACGTGTTGTTTCCCAGAAAAATGCCACATTGGGCTGACATGACAGATTCAGATTCAGATAAGCTTTGTGGTGGTACACCCCCCATATCCAAAAGGTGATCACGAAAAATAATGACAAATTTTATTGATGCAGCAGTTCTAACGCTCTCTCAATCATCACCCGACGACTTTTATTTTTTATTTTTTTAAGCCAAGGTGAAAAATATGAGAAGTGAAAATGTGTTGGAATATCTAATTCTGTTAATCGCGTAAAAATATGTGATTTCGTGGGCGCTAAATATAATGTATCGAATAACGCTTTTTCTGCCGTTGCCATCAATATACCTTCTTTGCCAATCACCTCATAGCCCGTAAATAAAAATCCATTAATACTGTGCAACGATATTTTTCCTAAAGGTGTTTCAAATAATTTTGTTTTGCCATTCGTGATGGCAAAAACGGTGCTGGGAATTTGATCGATCAATCCACGATAATACAAAGCAGAGTATAATGAAACATAGGCTTTCATCGGAAAAGACAATATATTTGGCAGCAATAAAGGATCAACAGAATCGCTATACGCCCAACGCGCGCGCGCAATTGACACAACAGTTTTATGTTTTGCTAAGCGAGATAAAATAGCAGATGCATAAGCATGACTCACATCCAACACCATGGCTGCTTCTTTCGTCACAAAAGTCGGCGATAATATTTTTAATTTTTGATAAGCCTCTAACAAATTCATGATGTATTTTCCAAATAATTTTTTACTGTGGTTACCATCTCTTGCCAATAATTTTTATGATTAAATAATTTTTGCCTATCCGATTCCAAAAAATTCACCACTTGAGATTGATAATCGCTGAAATGAATCGATTGTAATGCGAGCAGTGCTGCATTTTCTGTATTTTTTGTAATGGAAAGTTGTTTCGGTGATGCGATATGGAGCAAATGATACAAATCAAAAATATCACGCGCTTGGGTTTGCGAACGATGCGCTAGCGCTGCAATTTTCTGCGAGATAGCTTCATGAATACCATAATGAGACAAACGCAACGGCGCCAAATGATACTGCTGACAAATTTTTACAGTGACATTACCGAGCTCACCAGAATATTTTTCAGCACGCCTTGAGAATTCAATTTTAGTGTGAAGTGGCATCACAAAATCACCGTGCAATTGGATTTTCCATCGCTGCGTGGTTTGCGTTTGTTTTGGAGAGGAAAAAGTAATGCGATGAATGGCATACTCTTGCAGTAATTTTAAAAAAGCAGGTGATTGAAATATTTTATTAACCTTGTTTTCCAAGGTATGTTTTTGCATGATCGCAACATCGATGTCCAAATCCTCGGAATAACGCACACTATCAAAAAAGAAACGTAAGTTACAGCCGCCTTTGATGGCATACCTATTCGCAACAGTTTGACCACTCAATTGCTGCAGAAACAGCAAATGAAAGACCTCTACTTGCATTTTGGGTGTGATTTTCATAATTCTATTAGTCTACTATATTGTTGTTTACTAGAATTATAGAATAACGCGGGCTAAATAGCCAATAGGAATGCCGTGCCACGAATGCTGTGCGCGGGGGGTCAGCAGTTCCCGCTTTCATAAAACAGTGCGGAGTTTATATAGCACCACCGCACGGCGGCATTGCATTTGGCATTGATCGCATCACAATGCTCATGACGAATACACAAAATATTCGCGATGTGATTCTGAAGTGTGAGTAAATAGCGGCTAGATCAATCTAAAGGGGGGGTATGAAAAGGTTGTTGCGCGGATCTCTGCTCGGTAGAGACATGCAGCGCAGGTCTGAACAAACCATGGGGGGGTTAATCTTTTCTTTATTAGATGGTTCAAGCTGCTTTAAAACTGCTGCGCGCTGATTTTCATTAAGATGTTTAAGTACATCGTCAAGATTACGAGCTGTTTCTGTTTTACTCAGGTTAGGCAGATCTTTTTTCTTTGCGATACATATTTCTGTGCACTGATCTGCATTAAACAATCTCAGTACAAGGCCAAGATCATCGAGTGTTTTAATCATATCAGGCAACTGATCTTTCATTGCGTTATACACGGCTGTGCGCTGATTTTCATCAAGATTGAGAAATGCGGTTGCAAGATCCCATGGTGTTTTAATCAGGTTAGTCAAATGATTTTTCATTGCATCGCAAACTACTGTTGTTTGCTCACAACTCAAAGATCTGAGTGTTGCGCATAAGTCTTTTGTGGATTTTATCAGTTGCTGAATTTCCTGATTTCCCAGTAAAACGGTTAAGTTTTCAAGATTCGAGTTGAGAATAAGCATAACAAGATTTTCAATGGTCTGAATTTCTTTAGCAATTTCTGCTGCAGCATTGCCTAACTTTAATATTTCTGTAATTTCGCCTGGAGGAAGATGCTGGAATATAACCAACAAATTGTCAAAAGAATGTCCATGAAATGTCGCTTTAAATGTTGGGCGCGAGACTGCATGATTAGATGCTGCACAAAATATGTTAGTAACAACAACACTACACTTATTAATATCGCCTGGATCCACGTGAAACACATCAATCAAGCGCTCTCTTGTATTTGCGATAGAGCGCTTTGTTTTATCATCTGCGCCAGCCGAAGAAAATCCTTGTATATCTTTTCCACGCGCATGGTCAGTGATATCTTGCAGGGTAATCGATTCTTGAGATCCGCGGCAATACCCAAGAGAACCTTCTTGAATTTCATATCCTCGAAAAAATAATTTTACAGCTGCTGTTTCAAGCTGCTTTATTAAAACTATTGCTATTGCGTGATTCATATCATAATAGGCTGTTCTAATCAGGTTAGGCAGATCTCTTTTCTTTTCGATACATATTTTTGCGCACTGATCTGCATTAAGCAATTTCAGTACAAGGCCAAGATCATAAGCTGTTTTAATCATATTAGGCAGGTGATCTTGTATTGCGTTATACACGGCTGTGCGCTTAGCTGTATTAAGATAGTCATGCACAGTGTTAAGATCACTGGCTGTTTTCATTACGTTAGGAAAATGATCTTTCATTGCAATACATGTTTCTGTACACTGATTTACATTAAGACGTTCAAATACAGCGCCAAGATCACGAGCCGTTTTAATCATACTAGGTAGATGATCTTTAGTTGCGTTATACACGGCTGTGCGCTGATCTTCACTAAGAGGGGAAAGTACAGCGTTAAAATCATAAGCTGTTTTAATTACGGTAGGCACATGATTTTTCGTTGCACCGCGACCTACTGTTGTTTTCTTAAGATTCTTGCGATCGTAACTCTGTTTTTTTGCAGGATCATTCAATATTTCATACGCAGCGTGAACACATTTAAAATTTTCGCCGGCTTGTGTGGCGTTCTCGAGATTTTTATCTGGATGAAATTCCAGTGCAAGTTTGTGGTATGCCTCTTTAATTTCGACAGCAGTTGCTGTTGTAGTAATTCCCAGAACATCATAATGTGAAGAGAGTTGTGTTAAATCACGCATCGGCGTCGGGTTAACCTCATCAAAATTTATAATTAATACAGTCTAGCAGATAAATCTGAAGAAATTCTTAAGAACCTGTCGCTAAATTGAATAAAATATGCTAAAAAGCTCGCTGAATTTATGGAAACAAGGAGTTTTTTACAGTGAGTTATTACCAAAGTGATTTAACTGATGAGCAATGGGAAATAATCGCACCATTTGTCGCGTATCAAGGTGGTTCAATTGGTCGACCAAGAGAAATAAATACACGCAATGTAATTGATGCAATTTTGTATGTGAATAAAACAGGATGTCAGTGGCGTTATCTTCCTGAAAAATTTCCACACTGGAAAGCAGTTCATAAATATTTTTCATTATGGCGCGATAAAGGAATATGGCAAAAAATTAATGACGCACTGCGAGAAAAACTGCGAGAGATCGACGAAAGAAATAAAGAGCCGAGTGCATCAATTGTTGATTCTCAGTCGGTAAAAACAGTGCAATTTGGAACACAACGTGGATATGACGCTGGAAAAAAAACAAAAGGACGTAAAAGACATATTGCAGTTGATACACTTGGATTATTGTTAATGATTGTTGTGCATTCAGCAAGTATTCAAGATCGTGTTGGTGTAAAATCTCTTTTGATTAAAATGGCTGCAAAATATCGTAGATTAAAAACCATTTTTGCAGATGGTGGTTACACAGGAAAATTAATTGCATGGTGTTTTGCAATGTTTCACTGGACGATACAAAGTAAAACGCAGTGAATTGCATGTATTTAAAATACTGCCAAAAAGATGGATTGTTGAAAGAACATTTGGATGGCTTAATTTTCGAAGACGTTTATCGAAAGATTATGAGCATAATCCGCGTTCATCTGAAGCGATGGTTTATATTTCCATGATTCATTTGATGTTGAAACGATTAACGGTTAAGAAAAAATCAATTTAACGACAGGCTCTAAAAGGACCTCTGTACAACGCAAAACCGTTACCACCATTATGGTTAACAGTCGTTTTGAGTTTCCTGTGTTAAATTCTAATGTAGAAAAAAACAAAAAACTAATCGCTATTTTTGTTGTAAAAAATACCGTATAATTTACAGATCATATGTAAAATAATTATCAGGCTAAACACCATGCACTTCAAGCGATTATTACCAAAACCCACACGGTCCTTTTTTTTATTTGGGCCGCGCGCAACAGGGAAGAGCACTTGGTTAAAAGCCAATTTTCCCAATCATTTGCATTTTGATTTATTGCGCAATGATGTTTTTTTTACCTTAAACAGTGATCCCAAGGCGTTGCGAGAGCGTATTGTAGCGGTCAATCCAAAACAGACGTGGATTATTATTGATGAAATTCAGCGGCTACCTATTTTACTCAATGATGTGCATTCGTTAATGGAAAATGGGGGTTATCAATTCGCATTAAGCGGATCGAGTGCGAGACAATTAAAACGCGTGAATGCAAACTTGCTCGCTGGCAGAGCGCTGGTTAAACATTTTTTTCCGCTGACATTTGCTGAATATCAAACGGCGATTTCACTGAAAGATGCGCTGCATTTTGGCGCATTACCCAATATCATCAACGATCCAAAAACGCGTATTGAACAGTTGGAGGCATATGTTGGCACGTATTTACGAGAAGAAATCAAAGAAGAAGCGTTAACACGCCGTGTTCAAGCCTTCAGTCGTTTTTTAGAAGTGGCTGGCTTGATGAATGGGCAAGTAACCAATTTAGCTAATATTGCGCGTGACGCAGGGGTGCCCCGCGCAACGGTCACGACTTATTTTGAAATTTTAGTGGATACATTGTTGGGATCATGGTTGCCCGCTTGGACGCCGCGCGCAAAAGTAAAAGAAGTCTCACATCCGAAATTTTATTTTTTTGATTGTGGTGTAGTACGCGCTATTCAAAAATTATTACGCGATCCGATGTCAAATGAGGAGCGAGGATTTTTATTTGAAACATTCATTATTAATGAGCTACGTGCTTTTATTGATTATCACAATATTGGTGGCGAATTATTTTATTGGCGCACACAAGATGGTATCGAAGTCGATTGCTTATGGAAACGAGGAAAAAATGTGATTGCATTTGAAATTAAAAGTGTGTCGACGTGGAAAAATGCATTTAACCAGGGTTTAAAGAGCCTATTGTCATCGGAAATTCCCATTAAAAAATGTTACGGCATTTATTGTGGAAATGAAATTTTAAAAAAAGAATTTGGTTTGGTGTTACCATGGAATGTGTTTTTGCAGCGTTTGTATGAAGGTGCGATTGGGGTTGAATAAATAAATCTTAAAAAAACCGCTTGCCTCATCCCAAAAAGAATGCGGCCTGATCAGAATAGACCTCTTGCATAACCTCGATTAATGGACAATCTCTTCGAAAAAATTTTCTTAAAATGCTCATTGACTAACGTAATTTCGTGACAGCGACCATTCATCCACACTCCCTGTGGACAACTCTGTGAGTATGATGTCGAAACTGCTCACAAATTACTGTAGTATCGAAAATCTTGTTAACTTGCCTATTTTTTAAAGACTCGCCACCTGTTCAGGTGAATAATGGAAACATTCATGCTCCAAACATTGCTCAAAAAAATATCATCTCCTGGAACAGTCACCCTCACCGCCAACAGTCGACTCACCCGTTATCTTCAAAACGCATTAAATGAACACCAAAAACAAACGCATCTGACTTGGGAAACGCCACAAATCATGCCGCTCCAAGCTTGGCTGATCAATTTATTTTATCAAACCAATCATGATGGATTATGGTTACTCAGCGACTTCCAAGAGCAATGCGTGTGGGAGTCCATCATTGAACAATTCCCCCTTGCCAGCGAATTATTACACCCAGTTCCTTTGGCGAAACGGGTAAAAGAAGCGTGGGAAATATTATCGCAATGGCGATTATCCACTGATATTTTAAAACCATTTGACGCACAATTGGAAACCGCTTGCTTGATAGAATGGCTAACTATTTTTCAGAAAAAATGTCGTGAAAAAAATTGGATTACGTTGGCTGAATTACCACAGCAATTTTTACAGCAGCATTTTATTATTCCTCTGCCGAAAAAAATTATCTTAATGGGTTTCGATAATCTCAATCCAATCATCAAAACATTATTGTGCGAATTTGAAAAAAAATGTCTTGTTGAAATAGCGTCAATCGAAACGAATTCTCAAGCGTGTAAAATTATCTTGGAAGATACCGAAACTGAAATCATGACGATGGCGAAATGGGTGAAAAATCATTATGAAAAAAATCCAAACGCAACAGTAGGGTGCATTGTTCCCGAACTCGGAAACAATCGTGCAATGATAAAACGCATTTTTACCGAGGTTTTTGGTAGCGAAACTCTATTTAATATTTCTGCAGGAACACCGCTGACTGAAAACACCATGATCCACAGCGCATTCACCTTATTGCAATGGTGTCATCATACATTACCCATTGAACAAGTCGCCGCTATTTTACAATCTCCGCAGTTATGTGAAAATGAAACAGATGCTTGCATCGGCGCACAACTCGATGCCATTTTGCGTGACAAAAATCAGTTAACGATAACTTTATCAGACATTATTTCTGCTATTGCGAAATTACAAACACACTATCCTAATCATGCTTATTTAACGCGCTGGCGAATACTGTTTTCTGCTGCGCGCGAAAAAATAAAATTAACGATGAAACCATCAGAATGGGCGTCGCACTTTATTGCTTTATTGAAAATAATGCACTGGCCTGGCGTGCGAACACAAACCAGCAATGAATTTCAAGCGCTCGAACGTTTTAAAAAAATACTACATGAGTTTTCACAACTCGATTGGTTTTATGCTGAAATAGTTTTTTCACGCGCGCTGCAGTTATTGCAATCACTCGCACAACAAACCATTTTTCAACCGAAAAGTCATCACGAACCCATTCAAATTATGGGCGCGCTCGAAGCCAGTGGGATTATTGTTGACGCCCTGTGGGTGATGGGATTGCATGATGGTATTTGGCCACCGGCAACCAAACCACATCCACTCATTCCCTATTCCATTCAACAACACTATCACATGCCACACGCCACTGCTGAACGTGAATTACAATTTTGTGAGCACGTGACCAATCGCTTAAAAAATGCGGCAAAACACGTGATTTTTAGCTCGCCGTCAAAAGAAGGCGATCAACACTTATTTCCATCGCGTTTAATTCAGGATATTGCACTAATTACTGTTGATCAATTGAAATTAAGTTTGACAGAAAAAATAGTTGAAAAATTATTTCGTGAAAGAAAAGTGGAAACGTTCACGGATGATCGCGCACCTGAAATTCAGGACACCAGTCGCATTCAGGGCGGCAGTACTATTTTAAAATTACAAACACAATGTCCTTTTCGCGCTTTTGCAACCATCCGACTAAAAACAAAAGCGCTGAATAAACCAACGATTGGTATTTCAGCCGTCACAAAAGGCATTATTATTCATCATATTTTATTTGAAATCTGGGATTATCTAAAAGATCAACACACATTACAGATGCTCAGTGATGATATATTAAATCAATTTATTCAAGATAAAATTGACAGTACGCTAGTAAAATATCTATCTGCTTCATCCAATCATCATCATTTTATTCAAATTGAAAAAAAACGATTACATGTGCTTATTAAAAATTGGTTAACACTCGAAAAATCTCGCCCAGCCTTTCGAATAAAAGCACTGGAAGAAAGTGGTCAGATTTCCATTGATCAGTTACCCATGACAATTCGACTAGATCGCATCGATGAACTCAGCGACGGATCACTGATGTTAATTGATTATAAGACTGGTAAAAATGAAATTAATACATTGCTGCAAGAACGATTAACCCACCCGCAGTTGCCGATTTATGCTGTGTTTCACACACACGCTGAACAAACTTGCGAGAGCGTTGCTTTTGCTGAAGTGAGAAATGCAAAAATGAATTTTACAGGATTAATGCATGAACGCATGAGTGAGACGAAAAATAATGCGTATCATTTCACGGCGATTCATAAAACGAAAAATAAGTTATTAATCAATAATTGGGACGCATTATTATCACATTGGAAAAGCACACTCGTTAATGTAGCCAATGATTTTTGCAAAGGGAATGCGATTGTAAATCCTATTGATTCAAGTGTGTGTGAGACCTGTGATTTGAAATCGGTGTGTAGAGTAGGAGTGGGAGTGGACGCATGACAATCACTATCCAAGACTTACGCGTTCGTCAACAAGCACTTGATCCAACGCAATCTTTTATCGTGCAAGCGCCCGCTGGTTCTGGCAAAACAGAATTATTAACGCAACGGTATTTGGTTTTATTATCACGCGCACAAAAAGCGCCAGAAGAAATTGTTGCCATCACATTTACACGCAAAGCAGTCGCTGAAATGCGTGCGCGCATTGTTGAAGCACTCACGCTAGCACAAGAACCCGAACCCGATAAAAATCATTATCGACATCACACGTGGTCACTTGCTCAATCTGTTTTAAAAAAAGATGCGGCGCATCAGTGGCAACTGCAAAAAAATCCAAATCGTTTGCGTATTTTAACCATCGACGCACTGTCTGCATTTTTATGTCGACAAACACCGCTGCTCAGCGAGTTTGGCGCCACGCCAACGCTGTGTGACAATCCACATTTCTTGTATGAAATAGCAACGCAACGATTATTAACAGAAGTGATTGGTGAAAAAAAATGGTATCCGCACCTTGAGCAATTATTATTGCATCTCGATAATGACGCTGAAAAACTCGAGAAATTATTAATCCATCTGCTGGATCATCGTGATCAATGGCTGTCTCATGTGATGTATGCTTATCAAAATCATCACACATTGCGTGAGATGCTAGATAAAAGTTTGCAGCGCATTATCACTGAAAAAATGATTTTGGCTGTCAACAATACGCCAGCGCATTTAAAACAAACTTTATTATTACTCGCGCGACACGCCTCTCCTGCTTGTGCGAATTTTGTTTTTGAAAAAAAACCACTGCTTAATCAGTTTTCATCTTGGTTCGCATTGGCGAATTTATTGTTAACCAAAGAAGGTGAATGGCGAAAAAGTGTGGATGCTCGCATAGGATTTCCACCCAAAGATCCTAACAAATCATTAATGCAAGCAACACTAACGGAGCTGGAATCACACAACGCCTTTAAAGAGGCGCTGCGTGATATTCAATTATCACCCCCTGCTTTTTATACTGACACACAGTGGGAAACCATTACTGCACTCACACAATTACTGCCATTATTAACAGCGCAATTATCCATTGTTTTTCAAGAAAAAAGTCAGATTGATTTTATTGAATTAAATTTACGTGCATTAAAAGCATTGGGCAATGATGAATCTCCCACTGATTTAGCATTATACCTTGATTTTCAAATTCAACATTTATTGATTGATGAATTTCAAGATACGTCTATTGTACATTTACATTTGCTCGAAAAAATAATGGCAGGATGGCAACCCAATGATGGTCGCACTTTATTTTTGGTGGGCGATCCAATGCAATCCATTTATCGTTTTCGTAATGCAGAAGTGGGGTTATTTTTACGTGCACAAGAACAAGGTATTGGCGCTATTTCATTAATACCGCTCACATTAACCATGAATTTTCGATCTCAAGAAAATTTAGTCCATTGGTTTAATGCAACGTTTCGCACTATTTTTCCAACCACTTCAGACATCAGCACCGGTTGTGTTCCCTACACTGCCGCTATTGCAGCTAAACCGGCTATTGATAATAATGATGTTCAATTTTATCCGATTGTTAATAATGGTGAAGGAAGTGAATCTGAAAAAATTGCGGAAACAATGCAATTTATAAAAGAAAGAAATCCGCATGACACTATTGCGTTACTCATTCAATCACGCGCGCAATTCATTCCAATAGCGCAAGCACTACAACAACGCCATTTATCTTTTCAAGCAATTGACATTGAGCCATTAGCGCAACGTCTGGAAATTCAAGATTTATTATCATTGACACGTGCGCTGCTACACCGCGCGGATCGCATTGCCTGGCTTGCTATTTTACGCGCACCTTTCTGTGGTCTTAAACTAGCTGATTTAGAAATTATTTCAAATCATGCAGAAAACAAAACCATTTGGGAAGTCATATTATTTACAAACTCGGGCAGTGAATTATCTCAAGATGCATTATCTCGCATCAATCGCATTCGTTATTTTTTATCACTGGCTTTTGAAAAGCAGAGTCAATTATCACTAACCGAATGGATTGAGGGTGTGTGGATTTCACTGGGTGGTCCCGCTTGTTTGTCACACGAGAACGAAATAGATTATGCACGCTCCTATTTTAATTTATTATCTGCACTTGAAAAAAATACGGCTCAATTCTCAATTGAAACATTAATGAAACAATGTGAAAAATTATTTGCAAACACCAAAACCAACACAAATAATCCAATTCAAATTCTCACCATTCATAAATCAAAAGGGCTGGAGTTTGATCATGTATTTTTACCCGGCTTGCATCGTCAACCTCCGGTCAAGTCAGAAAAATTATTACGTTGGTTAGAACGGGTTAATGCATTGGGTGGAGATGATTTACTGTTGGCACCAATTAAATCAATCACGCATCAATCTGATCCAATTTATGATTATTTAAAATGGATTGAGAATAAAAAACAAGATTATGAAATGACGCGACTACTGTATGTTGCAGCGACGCGCGCAAAAAAAAGCTTGCATTTGTTCGCAATAGTATCACACGATGAAAAATTGATTTTTAACTCACCCAAAAAATCGAGCTTTCTTGAAAAATTGTGGCCAGTGTACGAACCTATCTCATCACGCTGGTTATCGCATCAATCCACAATCAATACTGAAAATACTATTGAAAAAAATAAAACAGAAAATATATTATCACGTTTATGGGTGGATTCGCGTCCCATTGAATTCGAACCAACAACCGCAGAATTTTTGTATATCGATATCAATCTTCATCCACAGCAAGCAAAAATAATCGGCACAATAATTCATGAAATTTTACAATCCATTTCAATCAATACTGATTTTTCAATTTCAAAGTGGAAAAGTCGTTTATTTTCATTGGGCATCCTGCCACATGAAATGGAAACGTGCGTGAAAAGCATTAAATTCGCTATCAGCAATATGCGTTCGGATACGCGTGCGCAATGGATTTTATCTTCAGATCATCAGGATTCTCATTTTGAATGGACGCTCACACAACAAACTGAAAAAGGTTGCGAATCGATTGTCATTGATCGCAGTTTTATTGATAAAGAAAATACGCGATGGATTATTGATTATAAAACCGCAATACCAACAGAAAATGAATCATTAGAAGATTTTTTAAAAAGACAACGCGAAACCTATCAAGACAAAATGCAATGTTATGCAAATTTACTTGCTACAACGGAAAATCGTCCAATAAAAATTGGACTGTATTTTCCATTGTGTTCAGCGTGGACGGAATGGCATCACAAATTATACGATGTAGTTTAATCCAACAAACCCATTCACTTCACCACTGGAATTCACGCTTTGCGTATCTGCGATATAAATTCCACTCATGCGTATCCCTAAATTTTTCGTCAGTTGAATGAGAAAATCTAATCCGCCCACAGGATCTACTTTTGTGTCATCTTCTGTTGTGTAGACAGATGTACCCGTTACTGTTGATGTTGTGTAGAACTGATCAACCACTGCACCCACTTTTGCCATCACTTGAAACTGATCATCCGGATTAAAAGTATAACCCACCGCTGCTAACATGCCGTTCATTTTACTCGAAACAGTTAAACCAATTGGAGTAACACCGGATGTTGTACTGGATTTGCTTTCTTTTAAATATTGCAAATAAGCCATTTGCATATCGATGTGATGACTGAGTTGTTTTCCAAAACCCAATTGAAATCCCCAAAAACTAGATGGAAAAGTTTTATCGGGAATGTATGTATATAAAGTTCCTGCGCCATTAAATAATGATTTTGATGATGAACTTAAAAAACGATCTGCATATAAGACACCGCCAAAAAAATAAACCGCTTCGCCATCGCGAGAATAATCGGATTCATCGCGCACTTTTAAATTGGGTTGCATTGTGGGGTAGCCACTCAAATCTTCTTTTGAATAATCAAAACTACCGGCGAGTGCTGTTATTGCTAAACAAGTTGACAACAAAACGATTAATAAACTTTGAATAATTCGACACACAATTCATCTCCTTGTGAATTCTGAAAGACAGGAGTTTCGCACTTTGAAAAATCTGTCATTCGCTCGTTGGATGCTATGATGCAGGTATTACTCGAAAAGACGCCGTCAATACATCCGTGTAGGCTTGACATTTTCATCCCTGAAAATGACACTTTTCTCGAAACACCTCCATCACAGCATCACTCGCTGCTTCAGAATATTTTTTTAAAGTGCGAAACTCCTGAAAGAGCCAGCATTATATGCTATTTTTTTCTGATTCGCATCTGCATCTCCGAGTGATATATTACTGATAACGGATAACGGATCACTCACCCATGCCAACCGACATCTCCCACAAACTCGTCATCGCCATCTCATCTCGCGCTTTATTTGATCTAGATGAGAGCAATACCATTTATGAAAAAGAAGGTGTTGAGCAATACGCCGAATATCAAATCGAACATGAAAACGATATTTTAAAACCCGGCGTCGCTTTTTCGCTCGTTCAAAAATTATTGCGCTTAAATGCACACGGTGATTTTGTTGAAATTATTTTATTGTCTCGTAATAGTGCTGACACAGGACTTCGCATTTTTAATAGCATTGCACACTACCAATTAAATGTGACGCGCGCTGCTTTCACGAGTGGTGAAAGTCCGTATCAATATGTTCAAGCATTTGGATCGCACTTATTCTTATCGGCAAATGCAGAAGATGTCAAAAATGCTTTACATGCAGGTTATGCTGCTGCAACGATCCTGCCATCCGCTATTCAAGAAACAGAATCCCATGAGCTACGCATTGCATTTGATGGTGATGCCGTTTTATTTTCTAATGATTCTGAAAAAATATTTCAACGCGATGGCATTGATGCATTCACCCAACATGAAGTCGATGATGCAAAAAATCCCTTACCCGGCGGACCCTTTAAAGGTTTTTTAAAAGCGTTACAACATTTGCAAAAACAATTTCCCGAAAAAACATGTCCCGTGCGAACCGCATTGGTCACAGCACGTCAAGCGCCCACGCACGAACGCGTGATTCGCACATTACGTGAATGGAATATTCGCATTGATGAAGCCTTGTTTTTAGGGGGATTATCGAAAGGTGTTTTTTTAAAGGCATTTCAAGCAGATATTTTTTTTGATGATCAGCCGGTACATTGCGATTCGGCTTCACAACATGTTACGACAGCGCATGTACCGAATAATTAAAAAACTGTTTACGTAAACAAGAGTCGCAGATGATATTTTACGGAATAGAGTGATAGTCAACATTATTCGCTAACCCTGTTTGCGCAGCACTGCTCGATTGTTGACGACGACCAAATAAAGTGGCCATGCGTTCTCTGACAGTTTTATTTCTAGTGAGCAGAGAAACACCATAAATACTCATCACTGACAGCATCATGACTGCCGCGATAAACGCTACTGCAATCCATGCGCTGCTGTCTTTTTGACAACGAAGACCATAAAAGCCATAACCAAAATCGCGGGAATCGAATTCTGTGTAGGGATTTTCAGCTGATCCATGAAAAAGGGCATTAGCCAAAATGGTTGCGCAATGCTTTATAAAACTGGGTGCGCATAGTTTAAGCAGCGATGCAACTGATAAAATCGGAGGGTACCCCTCTGGACTCACTGGAAAATTGGGCGGCCAACTCGCACTAGAATTCATCGTTACTAGCTGTTGACAAGAAATACTATCGTAGATCTGCGCATTTTGTTTTGATAGTTCACTCGTTTTTTCTGCGACCAGTATCAATGAACCCGCGTTATTTTTTAATGTCCATACGATAAAATAAACCAGTCCGCTGATTGCAGCCACGGCAGAAAGTGACAACACTACAGGAAATCCGTTGGTTGTTGTTATTCTGCTTGTTATTGATCTGCTGTTATTTTCATTATCTCTATCAAAAACAGCAGCAACGGTTTCTGTTGAGCCTGTTGGAGAATTTATTTTATCATCATTGACATTATTATGGGAATGGGGGCTTTTCATATGTCATCTACCCTATTTCGATTAATCAAATTTAAGTAGGCGAAATTTTACCCCTGCCCCCCAACCTCGTCAATGCGCAATCAATAGACCTCTTGCATAACCTCGATTAATGGACAATCTCTTCGAAAAAATTTTCTCAAAATACTCATGTACTAACGTGTACACTCCGCTTTTTCGAAAATTTTTTCTGTGACCTCGTCACATTACTCAAGGTTATGCAAGAGGTCTAATTTTGTAATTTTATTTGTGGTGATTTTTTTGATTGAAATATGGTATTGTTCGACGAGCAAAGGAATAGGAAGATAGGGTCATGCGATCACCATTATTTTTTGTTCATTTAGATCAAATCACTTTGCAGGAAAAACTAGCGCGGTGTTATACGTTAACAGAGAAAATGTGGGTTTTGTTGGTTGCGACTGAGGCACGAGAAACTGATGTGTTGGGTGTGGACTTGTATCAATGTATCGATCATTACTTCAAGCTAAAATTTACTGGACAAAATCGAAAATTTTCATTGCATAATGAACAAAAAAAGACGATGCTATTATTGTACATGCCGATACTCACTCTATTTCATATCGATCAAGAAAAAATAAAAGAATTAATTACAGAAACAGTAAAAAATTTTACAAGGTTTGAAATGTTTGGCTCGCCGCAAGATCGTGAAACGCCAACAAAAGATTGCATTCAGGGGTGGTTACGTTTGTTTATTTCTTCTGATGATCAAAATCAGGGATTTATAGTTGAAAATATAGAAAAAGACGTCAGAGAGATACTCAGTTTTTTGTTGAAAAATGAATCGGATCATTCCCACACTACCAATGTTATCAAGATTCATAAAAATAAGAAAAAAATATTATTGACCGATTTGCTTTCTTTTATTAAAAATGGGTACCCTGAGCGTGTTGCAAGGGTACCTATAACAAATATTTCTTCCTATCCTGACGATTATTATAGACACAAAATTAATGAATTTTTTTCTTCCCGGGTACCGCTTTACACGTTCAGTGCGCGTTCGTCAAATCCACATATGGCTGCGTTTCTTTATCAGCTTGATGTTGGACATTACGAAGTAATCAGTTGGTTATTATGTATCCAGGATAAAAAAAAATATGTTGATGATGAAAATAATTTAGATAATGCTGTTTTGCACGTTATAAAATTCGTTAAAAATAGTCAAAATGTGAAGTATACGTTACCCTACTTTCTTTACGTTTTACCGGAATTATTCTCCTCTTTATGCGATCCTGTACAGCGCACTACATTCGAGTTATGTGTTGAATCCTTATCTAACCAAGACATGATGATTCGTTTTGCCGCATTAACTGCATTGACTACCTTAATGTCAGTTGTTCCAAAAAAATGGTTAGAAATTTTGTTCAAGATAAAAGAACCATTACTCAACAAAAAACCATGACCAGAAGAATTAATGGCAAAACAATTTGTTGAGTTATATCAAAAAGTGATTGCATGTGATGTTGTTGCGCAACAGAAAGAACAAAACAAGAGTCATGTGTCTTTGACAATGTGATTTTGCCTTCACTCACACTTCCATCCCCACTATTTAGTCTTAAAACAAACAGAAACAGTATTGGCCAACTCTTCTGCAATCGATTCCGCCTGCGATAACGCATCACATTCTACCATCACACGCACGCATGATTCGGTTCCCGATGCGCGCAATAACACTCTTCCTGTTCCATTTAATTTTTTTTCAGCATCGCGTACGGCATTTGTAATTTTTGGCATTTCAGAAAAACGATTGGGATCTTTTACTTTCACGTTTAATAATATCTGCGGGCGCTTTTTCATGACTCGTTTTAATGTATGTAATGATTTTTGCGTATGTTGCATAATGCGTAACACTTGCAATGCTGTTAGTACACCATCACCCGTTGTCGCATACTCTAAATTCACAATATGGCCTGATCCTTCACCGCCGAGTTGCCAATGATTGTTGAGTAATTTTTCTAATACATAACGATCACCCACTGCGGCGCGTTCAAATTGAATGCCACATGATTGTAATTTTTTTTCTAGTCCTACATTACTCATCAACGTACCGACAATGGCTTTGTATTTTTTGGTTTCGTCTAGCGCTAAAATACATAAAATTTCATCTCCATCGACTACTTCGCCGCGCTCATCGATCATTATTAATCGATCACCATCACCATCAAATGCAATACCGCAATCCGCTTTTTCCGTTATCACTCGCGCTTGCAAACTGCTGACATCCGTTGCACCGCAATGATCATTGATATTGGTGCCATTAGGATGGGCATGAATTGCAATAACATTCGCACCCAATTCAGAAAATATTGTGGGTGCGCAATTAAACGTGGCGCCGTTTGCACAATCTAAAATTAATTTTTTATTTTTTAAATTTAAATCTTGAAATAATTGCAGGCAGTGTGAAATATATTGTGCTGATGCGTCTGCAATATTTTCAGAGACACCTGTTTTCACGTCTTTAGAATTGATTTGACACGCTGTGATTTTTTTTTCAATTTGAATTTCAGATTCATCTGATAATTTAAATCCATCGCGCCCTATGATTTTAACCCCATTATCTTCATAAAGATTATGTGATGCACTAATCACAATACCCGCAGCAGCATTTAATTTTTGCGTTAAAAAAGCAATCGCGGGGGTGGATAGCACACCCAACAAATAAACATCCACACCCACTGAAATTAATCCTGCTTGCAAAGCAGATTGCAATAATTCTCCTGATTCGCGCGTATCGCGGCCAATTAAAATAGTGGATTTTTTTTGAGAATCTGATTTGATAATAGAACCAATGGCAAAACCCAATTTGATCATGGTCTCAACATTAATAATCGATCCACCAACTCGTCCTCGCACCCCATCCGTGCCAAAATATTTTTTTTGTGTCATGCTATTTCCTTTTCTTTTATCCGTGCTACCACTCGCATCGCATCCACTGTTTCTTTTACATCATGTACGCGAATAATAGAAGCACCTTGTAGTGCGGCAATCACAGCCGCAGCAATACTCGCATACAAACGGTCTTCTATTTTTGTTTGTATCTCAGCAAACATAATTTTTCGCGACAAACCGACTAACACCGGAAATCCCAAATCAATTATTTCTTTTAGATTGGCGAGCAAATAAAAATTTTCGTCAGCGGTTTTTCCAAAGTGACCGCCACCAAAGCCGGGATCGATAATAATATTTTCTTTTTTTATCCCAGCCGATAAACAACGCGAAATATGATTTTGCAACTCATGTATAATTTGTGTTAAGCCATTCACAGGTAAAGTGTTATCTTGTTTTCGCGGAACATGAAAATAATGCATCAAACAAACTGGCACAGCTAGTTTTACCGCTGTTTTTAAGGCATTTTCTTCAGTTAATGCATGCTGATCATTAATCATGTGCGCACCCGACGCAATCGCTTCACGCATCACATCAGCACGATATGTATCAACCGAAATAGTAATATTTATTTTTTTTGACAACAATTCGATAAACGGAATCACCAAATCCAATTCTTGTTGTAGCGAAGGTGTGTCTGTTTCAAGATTCACAAATGGATTAGTTGCAATGGCGCCAACATCAATTATTCCAGCACCATCGCAAACCATTTGTTCTGCTTTTTTTAATGCATCGGAATAATGAGGTAATGCTTGATAAAAAGAGTGAGCGGAAAGATTAATCACGCCCATCACAGTGGGAGTGGGAGTGGGAGTGGGAGTGGGAATTAAAATCATATACAAACAACGATCACTGATTTTTCTCAGTAGCCACTTTCCCTGGCGCTGTATTTTGTCGCGCTGTCAGCGCATCATCCCAACCCACAGGTGATGTCGGCGCTTTTCCTTGCATGATTTCTTTAATTTGCGAATCATCAATCGTTTCATATTTCATTAATGCATCCGCCATTATATGCAATTTATCATTGTGTTCTTTCAATACGGATTTTGCAGTTTCGTAGGCATTATCAATAATTTTACGCACTTCCATATCAATTTGTTTATTGGTTTCATCGGACACTTCACGACGTTGCGTCATGGAACGTCCCAAAAACACTTCACCTTGCTCTTCACCATAAGTAAGCGGGCCCATTGCATCCGACAATCCCCATTTAGTTACCATATTGCGCGCAATTTCAGTTGCGCGTTCAATATCATTTGATGCACCCGTTGTGACTGCATCAGCACCAAAAATTAATTCTTCCGCGCAACGACCACCAAACAATGCAGCCAATTGACATTGCAAACGACGTTTTGAATAACTATAACGATCTGCTTCTGGTAAAAACATCGTAACACCCAATGCTCTGCCACGCGGAATAATCGTCACTTTATAAACAGGATCGTGTTCCGACATATGCAATCCCACAATCGCATGACCCGATTCATGAAACGCTGTTAATTTTTTCTCAGCATCACTCATCACCATTGAACGACGTTCTGCGCCCATCATAATTTTATCTTTTGCGCGCTCAAAATCGATCATCTCAACATTTTTCTTATTTTCGCGTGCTGCAAATAACGCTGCCTCATTGATGAGATTTGCTAAATCAGCACCTGAAAAACCAGGCGTGCCACGTGCAATGAGTACCGGATTGACATTGGGCGACAAAGGTACTTTCTGCATATGCACAGCGAGAATTTGTTCACGACCTTTAATATCAGGCAACGAGACAACCACTTGTCGATCAAAACGGCCGGGGCGCAACAATGCAGGATCCAACACATCTGGACGATTGGTTGCTGCCATCACAATAATCCCTTCTTTTCCTTCGAATCCATCCATTTCAACCAGCAGTTGATTGAGTGTTTGTTCGCGTTCATCATGACCACCACCTAAACCCGCACCGCGATGACGACCCACCGCATCAATCTCATCGATAAAAATAATGCATGGCGCATGTTTCTTTGCTTGATCAAACATATCACGCACACGCGATGCACCCACACCAACAAACATTTCTACAAAATCAGAACCGGAGATGGTAAAAAAGGGAACTTTTGCTTCACCTGCAACCGCTTTTGCCAATAATGTTTTACCCGTTCCAGGTTGACCCACTAACAAAACACCGCAAGGCATTTTTCCACCGAGTTTTTGAAACTTATTCGGATCTTTTAGAAACTCAACCATTTCTTCTAAATCTTGTTTTGCTTCATCCACACCAGCAACATCAGCAAATGTCACTCGCACCTGATCCATTCCCAGTAAACGCGCTTTACTGCGACCAAATGACATTGGCCCACCTTTGCCACCACCCTGCATTTGGCGCATGAAAAAAATCCACACCGCAATCAACAACAAGAACGGCGCCCAACTAATAAGAATTTGCGCCAATAAACTGCGCTGTTTTGGTGGTTCGCCACGTACATCCACTTTTTGTTTCATCAAATCATTCAATAAATTTTGATCAGGCATTGGCATGAAAGTAGTAAAATCCTTACCTTGTTTTGTTTTGCCGGTAATAATGTCGTTTTGAATAACCACATTATCAATGTGGCCACTTTTTACCGCTTGTAAAAATTCAGAATAAGTGTATTGAACTACATTAGGCTGTTGAGGACCGAAGTTGCTGAAAACAGTGATTAATACGACCGCGATGATTAACCACAAAAATAAATTTTTTAACATGTTATTCAAAATAAGTTCCTCGTAACATAGTTGTAGTTGTCACTGATAGCTCACTCAAGTATAACTTCTCCGAAATCCAGTAGCCAACACATAAAGCTCTTTTGACTCTGAACGAGACGCTGCTGGTTTAATGTATTTTACCTGTGAAAATCGACTTTTGACACTCCGCATAAACGTTTCCAATCCAGCACCTTGAAACGCCTTAAACAGAAACGTTCCTTTCGGCTTTAAAATTTTTTCCGCACAGTCTAGCGCTAATTCCAATAAATGAATACTGCGCGGTAAATCGATACTTTTCTGGCCACTGAGATTCGGTGCCATATCAGAAATAATCACATCTACTTTTTTTTCATTCGTTGCTTGCAACAACTGCCCTGAGACAATGTCATCGTTAAAATCACCTTGGATAAAAGTAACGTGTGGTGCATGAATTTCGAGCGGCAACAAATCAAGCGCAATAATTCTGCCGCAATCGCCAATACATTCGCTTACTATTTGCGACCAACTACCAGGAGCCGCGCCTAAATCAACAACCGTCATACCCGATTTAAAAATTTTATATTTTTTTTGTATCTCCGCTAATTTAAAAACCGCACGCGAAGCGTAATGTTGCTTTTTTGCAGCTTTGACGAAGGGGTCGGTTAAATGGCGACGGAGCCAGGATTTGCTACTATTTGACATATTTCGTTTCCGTTACAACACCCCCAACTCCAACTTCGCCACATCACTCATTCTGCTTTGATCCCAAGGAGGATCAAATACCATTTCAATCTCTGCGGATTTAATGCCGGGAATTTCAAGCAATTTTTGCTTCGCGTCACTCGCAATCACCGGACCCATACCACAACCCGGTGCTGTCAACGTCATTTCAATTTTAATATGATAACCCGTATTATCAATCAAATCAGGCTGTATATCACAGCAATAGACTAAACCCAAATCAACAATATTGACGGGAATTTCAGGATCATAAACCGATTTCAATTGCCGCCACACTCGATCTTCCACTGTTGCATTGTCAGGTAAATCATTTAGGGGATTCATCGGTATTTTACCTAATGCATCAGCCTCTTTTCCATCAATGCGCGCTAAATTACCGTACACTGCAACGGTATAACTATTTCCAAGTGATTGCGTAATCGTTACTTCAGTGCCAACGTGAAGCATAATACGCGCACCCGATGGCACCAGCAATGCCATGCAGTCGCGGGATAGCACAATGATTTCTTTAGTTGTCACACTTATACTCACACTTTTTTTATTTGAAAACTCTCACCGCATCCACACACACTGTCGGCGTGAGGATTTTTAAATTCTAATTGTGAAATACCTAAATTTTTTTTCACGTAATCCACTACCGTGCCTTCAATTATATCTGCAACAGTGGAATCAATATAAATGGGTAAATCGGATTCGCGAATTTCAATATCGAGTTCATTTTTTTCATTCACAATTTCGGGTTGATACTGATAACCTGAACAACCTGTTTTTTTAATGGATAAACGAAAAACAGCGTTTTTTCCCTTTTTTTCAAGCATATTTTGAATATGTGCTTTTGCTGAGTTAGTTAATATAATCATAAAAATCTCTGTTATTGACTGATACCTGAGCAACCGCTTCCATCATCGTATGCCACGCTAACGTCGCACACTTCACACGTGCTGGATATTCAACAACTCCTTTTAATGCCGCTAATTTTCCCAACAAATGAATACAAGACTCATCTCCTTTTGTTACCAATAAACGAAATGCATTAAATATTTTTTTGATATCCGAAAAATTTTTTCCCTTGAGACCTTCTATCATTAAGGATGCCGATGCCATTGAAATGGCGCAACCATTCCCTTCAAAACTGGCATCCACTATTTTTTCATTCTGTGTTTTTAAATACACTGTTAGTCGATCACCGCACAGTGGATTAAATCCTTCTTTTGTCACGCTCGCATCAGTCATACAGCGGCAATTACGCGGATGACGACCATGATCGATAATGAGTTCTTGATAAAGTTCTTGTATGTCTGACATAAATAGTTATCTGTTATCTGTTATCTGTTATCTGTTATAAAAATATCTTCCTAACCCGACACACTCCATCAGTCAATTTAGTAATATCTTCCAGATCGTTATACACTCCAAACGAAACGCGCGTTAACGCAGGCACTTTCAAATAATTCATCAATGGCATCGCACAATGATGTCCCGCACGCACCGCAATATTCGATTGGTCTAAAATTGTTGCAACATCGTGTGGATGCGCACAATCTAATGCAAAAGAAATTACACCAGATTTATTATCGGATGTGCCAAAAATTTTTAATCCTTCTATGTAAGATAATTTTTCTGTTGCATCGATTAATAATTTTTTTTCATGAGACACAATAAAATCAAATCCTATTTTTTTGACATAATCAATTGCGGCACCCAAACCCAACACACCCGCCACATTAGGCGTTCCCGCTTCAAATTGATGTGGCAACACAGTCAAGGTTGTTTTTTCAAATGTCACCTGACGAATCATGCTGCCGCCCGTTTGATACGGTGACATTGTTTCTAAAATAGCTGTTTTTCCGTATAAAACACCCACGCCGGTCGGACCATATAATTTATGCGCAGAAAATACATAAAAATCGCAATCCAACTCTTGAACATGAACGGGAAAATGTGAAATGGCTTGCGCACCATCCAGCAAAACAGGAATATTTTTTGCATGTGCCAACGCAATTATTTTTCTAATTGGATTGATGATTCCCAACACGTTTGATACATGGACAATCGAAACCAATTTTGTTTTACGGGTTAATAAATTTTGGTATGCTGCTAAATCTAACTCGCCGTTTTCTAATAACGGAATAATTTTTAGTATTGCACCTGTCTGTTCACCGATTTGTTGCCACGGCACAATATTGGAATGATGCTCCATCGTAGACAAAATAATTTCATCACCCGATTTAATGTGTGACAAACCAAAGCTATGCGCCACTAAATTAATTGATTCCGTTGTGCCTTTCGTAAAAATAATTTCATGCGCATGTGCAGCACCTATAAAATCACGCACTTTCTCACGCACATGTTCATAGCTTTCCGTTGCACGCTCACTTAAATCATAAATGCCACGATGCACATTCGCATAATTTTTTTCGTAAAACTGCGAAACGGTATCAATCACGCACTGTGGTTTTTGCGTGGTCGCAGCGCTGTCGAGGTAAACGAGTGAGGGATTGTGTTTAAAAATGGGAAAATCATTTTTGTGGTTCATGGTTAGTTATCAGTTATCAGTTATCCGTTATCTGTGTTGGAAAATGTTGAACCGCGCTTCTGATCCAGATAACGGATATCACATAACGGATAACTTTCCGACACAAACGCCTCAATCAACATTTCTCTCGCCTCTTGTTCGCACACACCTCGTGCACGCAAATAAAATAAGGCATTTTCATCTAAACAACCAACTGTTGCACCATGCGAACATTTTACATCGTCCGCATAAATTTCTAATTCAGGTTTGGTATTCACTTCTGCTAATGCTGATAACAATAAATTTTTATTTGATAAGCGAGCATCAGTTTTTTGCGCACCAGAATACACAACAATTTTTCCTTCAAATACAGCCCTTGACTGGTCATACAAAACACCGCGCCATATTTGTTCGCTCGTACAATGCGACGTAAAATGATTCATCTGTGTTTTAATCTCAACACGTTGTTTATCGTTGAGCTGATAAAGTCCGAAAATTTGAACCGTTGCATTTTCTTCAAAAAAATTCACCTCGATGGTAAATTTATTTTCGCTGACAGTAACATAAAGCTGCGTAACCGATTTTTTTTCAGGTTCTATGGTTAACTGCATCACCTCATTTATTTTGCGCACAGCAATACGTTCCGTGCCATCACATTGAATGCCTGGAATAATGGTACGCAATTGATTAATGCTCACTGTATCCATGTTTCTCAATCTCTGTTGCTAAATTTTTATCACCTGACTGAATAATTTTTCCACGCGACATCACATGCACACAATCCGGCGCAATATAATTTAATAAACGCTGATAGTGCGTAATTAACAAAAAACCACGTGTTGCATCACGTAAACGATTGACCCCTTTTGCAATAGTTTGTAATGCATCCACATCGAGACCAGAGTCTATTTCATCTAAAATGGCCATTTTTGGCTGCAATAACAGCATTTGCAAAATTTCATTTCGTTTTTTTTCACCACCCGAAAATCCCGCATTCACGGAACGCGTTAAAAATTTTTCATCCATGTCAATTTCAGGTAAATAACTTTTGATAAGCTGCATAAAATCAAACGCATCCAATTCAGATTCACCGCGTGATTTTCTCAGACTATTCAATGCCGCTTTTAAAAAATAAGCATTATTAACACCGGGAATCTCAACTGGATATTGCATCGCTAAAAACAAACCCATTGCAGCACGCTCTTCAGGCAATAACGCCAACATATTTTTTCCAAAAAATAAAATTTCACCTTCAGCAACAGTATAACCATCGCGACCTGATAAAATATTGGATAACGTTGTTTTACCAGAACCATTCGGCCCCATAATGACGTGCACTTCGCCGGGATTAATGGTGAGATTAACTCCTTTGAGGATTGCTGTGGTGCCGACAGAAGCATGGAGGTTTTTTATTTGCAGCATAATGAACTCATTATAATCAGTTATCAGTTATCAGTATTGGAAAATGTTGAATCGCGCCCCTGATCCAAATAATGAATAACTTTCATCCCACCGATCCTTCCAAACTCACCGCCAATAATTTTTGCGCTTCCACTGCAAATTCCATCGGCAATTCTTGAAATACCGTTTTACAAAATCCATTCACGATCATCGACACCGCATCTTCTGATGCAATGCCACGTGATCGACAATAAAATAATTGATCATCGCTAATTTTAGAGGTCGTTGCTTCGTGCTCAATTTGCGCTGATTGATTTTTCACATCAAGCGCTGGATAAGTATGTGCGCCGCAGTGGCTGCCAATTAATAACGAGTCACATTGACTGTAATTTCTCGCATTATCCGCCATTGGCGAAACACGCACCAAACCGCGATAACTATTTTGAGCTCTACCCGCAGAAATTCCCTTCGAAATAATAGTGCTTTTCGTATTTTTTCCCAGATGAATCATTTTCGTGCCTGTGTCAGCTTGTTGATAATGATTCGTCAATGCAACTGAATAAAATTCACCAACAGAATTATCACCGCGCAACACCACGCTCGGATATTTCCATGTGATTGCAGAACCTGTTTCAATTTGTGTCCATGAAATTTTCGAATAATTTCCCAAACAAACACCGCGCTTGGTTACAAAATTATAAATACCCCCTTTTCCATTTTCATCACCCGGATACCAATTTTGCACCGTCGAATATTTTATAATTGCATTTTTATGCGCAATCAATTCAACCACTGCAGCGTGCAATTGATTTTCATCCCGCATCGGTGCCGTACAACCCTCTAAATAACTAACGTGACTATCCTCATCCGCAATAATTAATGTGCGTTCAAATTGTCCCGTGTTTGCTGCATTGATGCGGAAATAAGTAGACAACTCCATCGGGCATCGTACGCCTTTTGGAATATACACAAATGATCCGTCGGTAAATACAGCAGAATTTAATGTTGCAAAAAAATTATCGCGATACGGAACAACAGATCCTAAATATTTTTCGATCAATTCAGGATGCGTTTGCACTGCCTCTGAAAACGAACAAAAAATTACACCAGCTATTTTTAATTTTTCTTTACATGTCGTTGCAACCGAGACACTGTCAAAAACGGCATCCACTGCAACACCCGCTAATTTTGCACGTTCATGCAACGGTACACCTAATTTTTCATACGTTGCTAATAATGCTGGATCCACTTCATCCAAACTGTTTAAACTCTTTTTTTTGGGCGCTGCAAAATAACTGATGGCTTGATAATCGATTGGCTCAATTTTGAGATGTGCCCATTGCGGCATTTTCATCGTCAACCAATGTTGATAGGCTTTTAATCTAAATGCCAATAAAAATGCAGGCTCGTTTTTTTTCGTCGAAATAAAACGAATAATATCTTCATTCAAACCCGGCGGCAGCGTATCCATTTCGATATCAGTGACGAAGCCATGCTGGTAATTTTTTTGTATTATTTGTTCAACATTAGACATAACATGCTCTTTACTCAATAAAATGCAAATTAAGCGCTGACAATTTGCATTCGCTCGCAGCCGTTACAACACCCTTGTTTTTCGTGAACATGACACAAAAACAAGGGTGTTGTAACGGCTTCTCGCTACTTTAATTAGCGCTTAATTCACATTTCATCTCATCTCTCCAATCGAAATAGCTTCCAATACCGCCACTATTTTTTTATTAATCTTTCGCCAATGATTTTGTTGCCCACATATTTTATCGCGCGCGCAATCATAATCTGCTTTACAACATTCTGTCATCGCTGGTTTTCCATCCATTGCTGTGATCAATTCAGCTAAACTGATCTTTTCAGCGCTTTTCATCAACTGATAACCCCCTCTAGGACCTTGCGATGAAACCAACAAATTAGATTCCGCTAATTTTTTTAAAATTTTGCTGACAGTGGGCTCAGGAATTAGCGTTTTTTTCGCTATTTTTGTAGCACTTACGCATTCTGATTCAGACATCAACGCATGCACAATGTGAATTGCGTAATCGGCTAATTTTGATATTTTTAGCATGTTTTTTGACACCCGATTTTTTATTTTTGTATAGTACCATAAAGGTACTATATGACAAGTTTTATAAAAACCAGATAAAATACCCACTATGAACAATCATCTCAAAGAAAAAACCATTTTAATCGTATCGCTGATCAATGCATCCGTGAACGCGTTATTAGCGGTTATCAAAATTTTCATTGGAAAGCTTGGGCATTCTCAAGCATTAATTGCTGATGGCATTCATTCCTTTTCTGATTTGATCAGCGATGCCATGGTTTTTATTGCAGCACGCGCCAGCATCCAACATCCTGACAAAGAACATCCTTATGGTCATCAACGCATCGAAACGATTGGTACCATCATCATCGGATTAATTTTATTTGCCGTCGCTGCCACATTATTTGATGAAGCTATTTTACGACTCATTCACCATCATTTTCAAAAACCAACTGTATCGGTAGTGATTGTTGCCATTATCTCAATTATCGCCAATGAATGTTTGTTTCATTATTCCCGCAAAAAAGGCGAAAAAATAAATTCGAATTTATTAATCAGTAATGCCTGGCACAAACGCAGTGATGTGTTTGTGTCTATCATTGTGTTACTCAGTGTTATTGGCAGCATGATCGGTTGGGCATGGTTAGACGCAGTCGGTGCAATTATTATCGCTATTTTAATTGTCAAAATGGCAGTTCAAATGATTTGGCAATCCGCACAAGAATTAATTGACCATGGCGTTGATGAAAAAATATTAGATGAAATTAAAAAAACTATTTTATCTGTTTCGGGCGTTCGCTCCATTCATCAATTGCGTACACGCTTACATGGCAGAGCCATTTTTGTTGATCTGCATATTATTGTCGATCCTTTTATCAGCGTTTCCGAAGGACACCATATCGGCGAAGAAGTGCATGCACAATTATTGCAGCGCATTAAAAATTTACTTGATGTTACCGTGCATATCGATCCCGAAGATGATGAAACGACCAGACCATCGCTGCATTTACCCAATCGCGAAACAGTAAAAAAATTATTAGATGATCGCTGGAAAAATTTACTGGGTTACAAACAAATTAAAAAAATGACACTGCATTATTTAGAAGGTAATTTATATATTGAAATTTTTATTCCAGAAAATGCAATCGAACATTCATCGGCAAATGAATTACTATCTCAATATCGAGACGCAATTCGTGATATTCCTGAAATGGTAAGTGTTGTGATACACTTTGTACCTTGAGCAGTGTAGGTGTGGGTGTGAGCACGTATCTTTTTTACGACATTGAGACCACAGGTCTCAACAAATGTTTTGATCAGGTGCTGCAATTTGCAGCCATCCGCACAGATAAAAAATTAAAAGAAATAGAGCGCCATGCAATTCAAGTGAAATTAAATTGTGATATTATTCCTGCGCCACAAGCGGTTATGACGCATCGCATCGGCGTCGAGCAATTTTCACAAGGCGTCAATGAACTTGATGCTATTCAAAAAATTCACACACTACTCAACACACCTAACACAATCAGTGTAGGCTACAATTCACTTGGTTTTGATGATGAATTTTTACGATTTTCTTTTTATCGCAATTTATTTCCACCTTATACACACCAATACGCGAATGGCTGTGGACGCATGGATATTTATCCTATTACCTTGCTGTATTATTTATTTAAACCAAATCATCTTCTTTGGCCCACTCAAAATGGATCAGTTAATTTAAAATTAGAAAATCTGAATACGGGTAATCAACTTTTTAAGGGGCAAGCGCACAATGCCATGGTTGATGTTGAAATCACATTGGCACTGGCAAAAAAATTATTTGCAAATAAAACTATGTGGGATTTTGTTTCCGGTTATTTTGAAAAAAAATCAGATGAAGCGCGCATAGCGAATAATACTATTGGATTAATGGTCAATGGAAAAATAGGATTTCAATCCCACTTTATTGCACCCGTCATTCATCTTGGGCAACATCAACACTACAAAAATCAATCGGTGTGGTTGCGATTGGATGATGATAACTTGAGAAAAACAGCAGCAAATACCGATATTGTTTTGACAACGAAAATAATAAAAAAAAGATTAGCTGAACCACCTATTTTTTTGCCGCTTAAAGATCGTTATCTTGATTTATTATCCGATGAGCGAAAAAAAAGTGTCGCTGATAATCAACAATGGTTATCGACACATCCAGAGATACTCAAAAAAATAACTGATTATTATCAACATGAAAAATACAAACTCATTCCAGAACGCGATGTTGATGCCGCATTATATGACATCGGCTTTGCAACACCACAAGAAGAAAATTTATTTAAGCAATTTCATGCGGCAAAACCTACTGACAAAGAATCCATTGCCAAGCGCTTTCCGAATAAAATACGACAAATGCAAGCGCTTCGCATCATTGCACGACATTTTCCTGAAGTGCTCTCACAGGATGCGAAAATTGAATTTGATATGTACCTTCAATCAACACCGATTGATTTTCGCGGAGAAAAGAAATTAACAAAAGAAGGCGCATTATTCAACATAGAAGAATTATTAAATAATGCCTCCTTGGATTCAGAACAGCAGGGTTTATTAAAAGAATTAAAGGGGTTTATTCAACATGCTGGCGGTCGCTAGCGCTCGTTATTTTTTCGCTGGCACAGGTGCCACCGCCTTTACCGTTTCAGTTTGTACTTGCTTAATTTCATTGGTTAACTGCACTTGCATTGCCTGCATTTCAGTTTGCAAATGTGTAATCTGTCCTTGTATTTGTTTCTGCATATCGCCGATGGCTTTTTGCGTCGTCGCTTGTTGTTGCGCTATCGCTTGGTGCATTTCTGCTTGCACTTGCGTAATTTGTTTTTGCAATGTATCAATCGCAGCAGCACTGGGATTGGCAGCAAAAACAGATGCTGATACCAATAAACCCATGCTGACTCCTAAAAATCCTTCTGAAAATTTCATTATCGCCTCCCTGATGTGTTGTTATATTCTAATCCATTTCAATATCCACGAAAATAGAAATGGCGCCAAACATCCCAATAATACACCAACACACAGAATAATTTCATACGTCATTAAATTGCCAACAGGAACCTGGGACGGTGGAAAAAAACCAATCACAACACCCAATAAACTAATAATCGCGCCAAGCGAACACGTCACCCACAAACCTATTTTTCCACCCGGGATTAAAAATGCACGTGGACGATCAGGATATTTATATCGCAATACAATGGCAGCCGGAAACATCGCAATATAAACCAATAAAGCTAATATCGATGTTATCGCCGTCAACACCCAAAACCCACTACTCACACTGGGCATCAAAATAAATACGGAGCAAATGAGTGTAAAAAAACCGCCTTGTAATAATAAAATGCGAACGGGCGTATTATTCTTCGATACCTTTCCTAATGCAGCAGGCAATAAACCATCACGACACGCGGCCAACATCCCTTTGCTGGGTCCAATCATCCAAGCCGCGGCACCACCAACAGCACCACATACAATTAACACCGCTAAAATTGGCATAAACCACGTCATGTGAAATGCAGCAAAAAACAAAGTGAATGCTTGCAATAATCCAGAAACAATATTGATTTTATTATCAGGCAACACAACATCAATCGCTAAAGAACCTAAAATTAATGTCACTAAAATTAAAATCATTGAATAAAAAACCGCTTTTGGATAATCACGTTGTGGATCTTTTACTTCACGCGCGTGCGAAGCGGACATCTCCATACCGACTAACCCATACAAAATCGCAATAAATAAAACCAGGTTATTAATATTTTTAAAACTCGGGAAAAATGTTTTTGCTGAAAACGTCACTTGAATTGGTTTTCCTAACACTACCCAAATAACACCTAATGTGATCACTAAAAACATAGGAACCAATGTACCCACGATCGCAGAAAAATTACTCAGCCAACTGGATGCTTGCATCCCCAAACAATTGATAAGCGTGCAACCCCAAAAGACAATCATGATAACACTCAGCATATATAATTTACTGTGCGCTAGCGCGGGATTGATCGTGTAAGCAATTGTCACAGCAATAACGGACATGATGGTGGGATACCATACAATGTTATAAAACCATTGTAACCAAATGGTTAAAAATCCAATTTTTTTTCCAAATGCTTCACGCACCCAAACATACACACCCCCGGTCTCTGACCACGCTGTTGCTAACTCAGCAGACACCAGAGATACCGGTAGAAAAAAAGTAATTGCGGCTAATAAGTAATAAAACACAGCAGAAAATCCATATTCTGCACTGAAAGGTAATGTGCGCAAACTGTCGATGGCGATCACATTGATGGCAACGAGACTGAGAACGCTTAATGGTTTTTTAATGCTCATAATATTCACACTTTAATTTTCTGATAACTGATAACTGATTATTTGTGGTTATGAACCACATGATGTCGAACATAATGCGGATGTGCGTCTTCAGGAGAAGTGATCTCACCACGCAAATATTTTGATAGAGCAATTGTTAACATTGCTTTTGCTTCCGGATAAATTGAAACATCGCTGGGCAAATTGTCAGAGAAATATTGCCATGCGTTTCCAGCGAAAATGCATCCTACTTCAGAAATTAATTTGGTGTCAAGCTGGCTGGGCGCACACAAGGTGTCTTCTTGTTGCGGCTGTACAACTCCATTGTCATCAGACGCATAAATGCCCCAATAAATTTCATGCATGCGCGCATCCCATCCCGAAATAATTTTTTTTGCACCCGTTTTTTCATATGCTACTTGTGCAATAATTTGTAATGTTGAAATCGAAATCACTGGAATGTGCAGTCCAAATGCTAATCCCTGCGCAAATCCGGTTGCTAATCGTACCCCCATAAAACTACCAGGGCCGCATCCAAAAGCAATCGCGGTTAACTCAGTGCGCGTAATATTAGCTTCGTTTAATAAATCTTGAATCATCGATAATAAAAGCGCTGCGTGCTGATTCGGTACAATTTGAAAACGCGAATAAATTTTTTCGTCCACGTAAAGCGCCGCAGTACAAGCATGCGTTGCTGTATCGAAAGAGAGTAGATTCATGGGCATCGGTAGTGATCAGTTATCAGTTATCCGCACACAAAACTATATGCTACTCTATCGCACCATGCACACACAATTATTGCCTTATCAAAAAAATACAACTGAGCTTTTCGATCATTTTGTTCATTTACCCAATGCGATCTTACTCGATAGTTGCAAGCCCTCACCATCACAAGGACGATACGATATTATCACCGCTGATCCCATTCATCTGATGAATGAATCTCATACTATTTTTTCTGATATTCAAAACCAATTATCGCAATTAAAAAATAGAATCCGAAATAATAATGCATATCCATTACCTTTTACCATCGGCGCAATGGGATACCTGAGTTATGATGTTGCACGCACGCTTGAAAAAATTCCATCGATTGCTGCAGATGACATTCCGTTACCAGCCGTTGTTGTAGGTATTTATGATTGGAGTATTGTCGTTGATCATGTTGAGAAAAAAATATTTTTAACAACAGTTAACACGGAAACACAACAAAAAATTTTAACGCTATTAAAAACCAAACCGCGCACGCAAAAAAAATTTTCGCTTACCAGAAAATTTAAATCCAATATGACAGAGACAGAATATCATCGAGCATTTGCGATAATTAAAAAAAATATTGTTGCGGGAAATTGTTATCAAGTGAATTTGGCGCAACGATTTTCAGCTGAATTTGTTGGATCACCGTGGTGTGCTTATAAAATATTACGAGAAAAAAATCCAGCACCCTATTCTGCTTTTTTATCATTAGAAAATGACGCGATTTTATCTTGTTCACCAGAACGTTTCTTAAAAGTGGCTAACAGCCTCGTAGAAACCAAACCCATCAAAGGCACGGCAAAACGATTTTCAGATTCACAGCAAGATCAGCAATCAGCAGAAAATTTACTACACAGCGAAAAAGACCGCGCAGAAAATGTCATGATTGTAGATTTGCTACGAAACGATCTATCTCGCACGTGTACTGATATAACAGTACAACGGTTGTGCGCGCTAGAAAGCTTTCCAACGGTGCATCACTTGGTGAGTACGATTACCGGAAAATTATTGCCGCAAAAAACCGCGATTGATTTACTAGAAAAATGCTTTCCAGGTGGATCCATTACCGGCGCACCCAAAATTGCTGCGATGAAAATCATTGAGTCACTCGAACCACATCGACGTTCCGTTTATTGTGGTAGTATTTTTTATGCGGATATTACTGGCAATGTTGATAGCAATATTTTAATTCGTACTGCTGTTTGTAATCAACAAAAAATACATTGTTATGCCGGCGGTGGAATTGTATATGATTCCGAATGTGAAAAAGAATATCGTGAAATACATATGAAAATTAAAAACATTATTCAAATACTGTCTCATCACGGATAACGAGTGATCAAAAATCCTTCCAACTCCCCGGAATAATATTGTACTGTCTGAAACGAAGACCATTTAATGCAGCTTGACTGGATAACGTAATGGTACCACTTTGATTCAAGACAGCGCCGCCACTACCTGCAACACCCGCGCCAGCCGTTGACGTACCACTGCCACCTTGAATATTCAATCTATTGCCATAAATCAGACCGGTCACGGTTGCTGCTTGCGTAATCGTTAAAGCACCATTCGCATAAACACCGCCAATAACAGTAGCCGCATTCATGGATGATCCTTGAATATCAACATTTCCATTCACCACAATTAATGCGGGATTATTAGTTGTTCCCGCATAAAAAGCACTTTGAAATGTAGCGGTATTGGTTGTGGGTGTATCATCTCCTGCCGTACTCATATCCAAATAAACAATTTTCCCCGCCCAAGCATTACTACCTGAACTACTGGTCGTGTTTGAATAAGTTGTATTGCCACCAGGTCGTAAAATGATATTGGCATAGTTAGCAAAATTCGTAATGGCATCGCCCAAATAAGTTGTTTGCATTTGTGCATTGGTCATTGCAGCCACTCCTGCAGTATTTTGTTGTATGGTAGGAGAATAAGTAGCAACAGGAGAATGGCGATTCAAGGTTGTACCACCAGCAATCACCGTTGCACTATTTGCAAACGTCAAAGCGCCACCCGATATAACCGCAACTGTCGCACCAGTAGAACTCGCTGTGAGATTACTACTTTGCGATAAAGAAACTGCACCGCTGGTCACCAGGGGAATTGAGCTGGCACCACTTCCGGAGGGAGGGGGATAATTAATCGCTGAACCATACACGTATGATTTCACTATTGCGCTCACGGTGCGCGTTGCACTTCCATCGGCTGAAACACCATAAGACGTAATTTTAAGCGTAGTGGTATCGCTCGCTGTTACACATGAAAATTTCATGGTGTAAGTTGCATTATTGGATAATGTGGTTGTCGGACCTTCGGGTGAGGAAGTGCAAGCTTGCAAAGTGTTTGATGCCAAACACACCGTATTAGATGCAGAAGCACATACATCCAATCCAGTCGGCGATGCATTTCCCGTTACCGATGATACATTTCTATTAAGATAAACCAGCGCAGAATCAACACCCGCTTGCGCTGCATTTAACGCATCGATATTATTTTCAGCACTGTCATAAATTTTATTTTCCGTCACGATTACTTGCGCGGAAAAAAGTGTCACGATCGTTATGACAAACAGAATGATCATAACAAACGCCAGGGCAACCATGCCTTTTTCACGAACACTACTGAACACGGGATCCTCCCCTTTACAAGAACCAGTTCACTACGGATAATTATAGCCTGAAAATAATCCATATATCTCGCTGAAATAGATGCCAAAGTTAGATTTCCCGCACATTTATCGCGTTTCGCAGCTCAATCACGAGGCCAATGCGCTACTATCAACGCATTTCAGCACCCTGTTAGTAACAGGAGAAATTTCCAATTTATCTCGACCTTCTTCTGGCCATTTGTATTTTTCATTGAAAGACGCGACGTCGCAAATTCGCTGCGCGCTCTTTCGTTTTCAACACAAACAAATTCAGTTTCAAGTAGAAAATGGACAAGAAGTGATTGTGCACGCACAAGTTTCTTTATATGAACCACGCGGTGATTTTCAATTAATTGTTTCTGATATTCAATTAGCCGGCGTTGGAAAATTACAAATTGCATTTGAACAATTAAAAAAAGAATTAGAAAAAGCGGGATTATTTGATGAAAAAAATAAAAAGCTACTGCCATTATATCCACAACAAATTGGCATTATCACTTCACCCACCGCTGCAGCATTGCACGATATTTTAAAAGTGTTGCGCGTCAGATCCCCCAGTATTCCTGTCATTATTTATCCCACTGCTGTACAAGGTGATGCTGCCGCAAAACAAATTGTCCATGCAATAAAACAGGCAAATCATCGCGCAGAATGTGATGTATTAATCATTGCACGCGGCGGCGGATCGATTGAAGACTTATGGCCATTCAACGATGTTGGTGTTGCGCACGCTATTTTTAATTCTTCCATTCCCATTATTACCGGCATCGGACATCAAACAGATTTTACCATTGCGGATTTTATTGCTGATGTGCGCGCACCAACTCCTTCGGCAGCAGCGGAAAGTGTTTCACCTGATCGCGCAGAATTACGCGATCAACTCATGCATTTTTATCAACGATTACTGCATCGCGTGAATGCGCAATTGCAGTTACATCACCTGCATTTATCGCATTTACGAAAACGCTTACACCATCCTGGTGAAAAATTACGACAACAAGCGCAACAACTCGATCAGCTTGAAAATAATTTGATACGTGCAATACGACTCGCGTTGAATGCACGGCATGAAAAAATGGTGCATTATGCACACTTATTAGAAACAGTAAATCCCTTGAAAATATTACAACGTGGATTCAGTATCACAACCCATAAAACGACGGGAAAAATAATTTATTCATGTCAAGCAATACAAACAGATGACATCATAGTGACTCGGCTACAGGATGGAACCATTGAATCAGTCGTTCAAAAAGATAGTTTGATTTCGCTCCGGCCCAGTAGAAATAATCTCAATAGGAACACCACATAATTTTTCTAATTGCGCGAGATAATTTTTTGCCGCGAGTGGTAATTTTTCAAATTCAGTAATACCAAACGTAGAAGATTGCCAACCCGGCATGGTTTCATAAATCGGTTCACACGCTTGTAAATCACATAAATCAACTGGTAAATCATGAATCACTTTTCCGCGATAACGATACGAATTACCAATTTTAATTTCAGATAATGTATCCAGCACATCTAATTTCATTAACGCCATACTCGACAAACTATTCACGACCACTGCGCGACGCATTAAGACGGCATCAAACCAACCGCAACGACGCGGTCTGCCCGTAACAGAACCAAATTCTTTTCCACGCTCACCGATTAATTTGCCAATATCATCCTGTAATTCAGTTGGAAAGGGACCCGAACCAACTCGCGTAACATAAGCTTTTGCAACACCCAAAACAGCATGAATATAGCGTGGACCAAAACCCGTTCCAGTACTCACCGCACCCGCTGTTGTGTTTGAAGAGGTAACGAATGGATACGTTCCCAAATCAATATCTAGCAACGTACCTTGCGCACCTTCAAATAAAATATTTTTTCCTGATTGTGACAATGCAGACAATTCTGCTGTCACATCCACAATCATTGGCAGGATTTTTTTAATTTGTATTGTTAATTCTTCAAATACTTTTTCAAACGACAATGTTTCCTGATGAAAATAATGTTTTAATTGAAAATTATGATAATCACTTAAAAATTTTAATTTTTCTGCCAATTGATCTTCATGAAAAAAATCCATCATGCGAATACCGCGACGCGCCACTTTGTCCTCGTAACACGGACCAATGCCACGACCCGTTGTACCAATCTTATTATTTCCACGCGCTTTTTCACGCGCTTGATCAATTAATATATGGTAGGGCAATAAAACACTGCATGCGTTACTGATGCGCAGACGATCACGCACAGGAACGCCGCATTTTTCTAATTCAGTCATCTCTTGCAAAAAAGCATCCGGTGATAACACAACGCCATTACCAATAAAACATTTTACATTGTCATGCAAAATACCCGATGGCATTAAACGCAATACGGTTTTTTCACCATTGATCACCAATGTGTGTCCCGCATTGTGTCCGCCTTGATACCGCACAACGGCAGCAACCTCTTTACAAAGCAAATCAACCAATTTGCCTTTACCTTCATCGCCCCATTGGGTTCCGAGAATGACGGTGTTTTTGTTCATGGAGAATCTCTCTGAAATAGTGTGAGTATGAGCGTGAGTGTGAATGTGAGTTGTGAACGTACGTGGATAATACTACCTGAATTTATTTAATTGAACAGGCTTACTACTATTTTCTCCCACTCCCACTCCCACTCCCACTAACTTCTAAACAACCGCTCAAAATCCCTCTGCTGAATTGTTAAATCCAAAATCCAACGACCTTCCTCATCAATACGCTCTGATTTCACCACATCCAGTTCGTACAATTTCGCGCGTAGTTTTCCTTGATCTGATTGCAGCAAAACTTGACAACGCACAACCCGTTTCGTCAGTAATTCCACCATGCCTTGTTGCAACAAATCCATTCCGCTATTTTTTGCCGCAGAAACCCAAACGCGTTTCGGTAATTTTTTTTCATCATAATCGATACGCGGCTTAAATTGTGTCGATAAATCAATTTTATTCATGACTTGCAATTGCGGCATATCATTCGCACCAATCTCATCTAATACGGCATTTACCGACTGAATAATGTCAGCACTATTTTCAGATTGCGAATCGATCACGTGCAACAACAAATCCGCTTGTCGTGTTTCTTCTAATGTTGCTTTAAATGCGGCAATTAATTCGTGCGGTAAATCTCGAATAAAACCAACGGTATCCGCCAACACTACTTTTCCAATGGTGGGTAAGGCAATATTTCTGCATGTCGTATCCAACGTTGCAAACAAACGATCCGCCACATATACCGTCGCTTCAGTCAGCTGATTAAACAAAGTGGATTTTCCTGCGTTGGTGTAACCTACAATAGAAATAATGAGCATTTCTGATTTTGCGCGTGCACGACGATTTTGCTCGCGTTGATGAGATACTTTTTCCAGGCGTTTTTTAATGGTTTTAATACGTTCCGCCACCAAACGTCGATCGGTTTCTAATTGCGTTTCACCCGGACCACGCAATCCGATTCCTCCTTTTTGTCTTTCTAAGTGTGTCCACCCGCGAACCAATCGCGTACTGATATGTTGTAGCTGTGCTAATTCAACTTGTAATTTTCCCTCAAACGTTCGTGCACGTTGCGAAAAAATAGTTAAAATTAATTCTGCTCGATCAATCACGCGACATTCAAATAATGCTTCACAATTGCGCGCTTGCGCGGGTGATAAGGTGTGATTAAAAATCACAACGTCAATGCGGTGTGATTTTACACTTTCCGCAATGGTTTGCGCCTTACCCTCTCCCACAAAATATTTTGAGCTGGCGACACGTAACGTTCCTGTCACCATTTCAATAATTTTTGCATTGGCGGAAACAACCAATTCTTCAAATTCAGCTAACTGTTCTTGAAAATGCGCGCGAGCAGCAACCGTGGATTTTTCCATTAAACGCATTTGTACCAGTACAGCGCGTTCGCCGCCTTTTTCGCGTGTGATAAAAAATTCTTTGGTCATAATTTTAAGTGTGGGTGTGAGAATGAGATCGCAAGGTGCCATTTCCCAATATCAACACCCGATCACATCGCTTCGCAAGTGCTTCATTGTGCGTCACGATGACAAAACTAGTTTGATGTTCATGATTTAATTGCAACATTAATTCAAAAATAATATTTGCCGTTGCGTGATCTAAATTTCCCGTCGGCTCATCTGCCAAAACACACAGGGGTTGATGCACCAGTGCGCGTGCAATCGCAACACGCTGACGTTCACCGCCCGATAATTCTCCAATACGATGTGTCATGCGATTTTTCAACCCTACTTTTTCTAAAATGGTTTCTACTTTTTCATTCACCATTTTTTTGGGTGCTGAAGCAATCCACAATGGCATGCACACATTTTCAAACGCATTAAATTCCGGCAATAAATGATGGAACTGATAAATAAAACCCAAATAACGATTGCGTAATACACATTTTTCACGCTCATTTAATTCAGCGATTTTTTTTCCCGCAACACTGACTTCACCTTGCGTTGGTTGATCCAATCCACCCAGTAATTGCAACAAGGTTGATTTTCCAGCGCCGGATGCGCCGATGATCGCAACGGTTTCGCCGGCAGTAATATTCAATGAAATATTATTAAAGACATTCACACATAAATCGCCATCGCGATATGTTTTGCTTAATTGATGACATTGAATGACAAAATTATTTTTCATATTTTTTGTTATCTGTTATCTGTTATCGGTTAAATCGCGCCTCAGATACTGATAACGGATAACGGATAACCGATTACTCATACCTCAACGCCTCAGCCGGTTGTGTGCGAAATGCAATAATGGCAGGATAAATCGTGGCAATTAAACAAAAAGCCATTGTCGCTGCACACACTTCTATTACGTCTTTTAATACGATTTTTGAAGGAACAAAATTAATAAAGAAAACATCGGAACGCACAAACTGGACATGAAAAAGCGTTTGTACGTAATTAGCAATAGCAGTAATGCTGGATGACAACAACAAACCACCCATTAATCCTAGCGCAATTCCCAACAAACCCACGACAGCGCCTTGCACAACAAAGGTCATCATAATGCTGAATGGTCTCGCACCCAATGTGCGCAAAATAGCAATATCAGCGCGTTTATCATTCACCACCATGACGAGTGTCGACACTAAATTAAATGCGGCAACTGCTACGATCAATAGCAAAATCACAAACAACATGATTTTTTCCATCGCGAGCGCTTGGAAAAACGCACCAAACTGCATCGTCCAATTCGTAATAGCAAAATCAGGTGATAATCTATTTTGTAATTGATGTGTCACCTCTCCCGCTTCATATAAATTATGCAAGCGAATATGCACACCACTGTCACGTTGTCCCAGTAAAAACAGGGTTTGCGCATCAATCATATTAATAAACATCACGTTTGAATCATACAATCCACCCGTTGTGTGATAAATACCACTGACGCGAAATGTTTTATATCTCGGAAAAACACCTACCAAAGTAACATTCGTCTGTGGTGTGAGAATAGTGATTTGATCACCGATCTGTAACGACAATGAACGCGCCAACGCTTCTCCAATCACCACGTTAAACTTTCCCGGCTGCAACGAATCAATGCTGCCTTGCACGACATGCTCATTCAATTTTGATACGCCTTTTTCAAGCAAAGGCACGATGCCCATCAAACTCACGCCAGCAAATTGCTTGCCTTGCATCACCATACCGTTACCGCTGACATAAGGTGCTGCATTAGCAACATCGGGTAATGTTTTCACTTTAGTCATTAATGATTGCCATGCTGTCGACATATCTTGCTTCGTGAAGACTGTCACTGCAGGCGTAATCGCGAAAAACTTGTCACGAATCTGTTGATCAAAACCATTCATCACCGATAACACCGTAATGAGCACAGTGACGCCGAGTGCAATACCAAGCAGTGAAGCAAGGGAAATAAACGAAATAAAGTGATTGCGCCGCTTCGCGCGCGTGTATCGCAATCCGATGATGAGAGAAAGTGGTGTTTTCATGGAAATCATCATACCGAAATGCGTCTCAATTCGCTACGTGAAGCGGAAATGAGAGTGTTTTTTCACTTTTTTGATTTTAGAAAATGCTCGATCGCCACTCGCGCTAGCACCCTCAAAACGATAGATGAAATTAATGCTTAAATTCTTCGCCTAACACAGTTAAAATGAAATCAATAAAAAGCTGGAGTCACGAAACATTGCGTTGTATAGTGGCGAAGTTTTTTTTGGTAGTTCGGTTGAACAATTTAAAACACGCGAGGACGCAAAGATGAAGCTTGCTGAATTTTTGAAAAGCCCCGCGGCGAGCCGCGAACCTTTCTTTGCGTTTCGCCCGCACATACTACGAAAATCTGCACGTTATTTCTTGCAGCATTTTAACGGAAAAATTTTGTATGCGATAAAAACGAACCCTGAGCTTCATGTGCTAAAACACTTGTATCAAGAAGGTATTCGTTCATTCGAGCTCGCGTCACTCGCCGAGATCGCATTGGTTCGCGAGCATTTTCCCGATACAGAATGCTATTTTATGAATCCGATCAAGTCACGCGCGGCAATTCATGACGCCTATTTTCAGTATGGCGTTCGCCACTTTTCGTTAGACTCTCGAGCAGAACTGGATAAGATTCTCGAAGAAACCGATTTTGCCAAAGATCTGAATTTACACGTGCGATTGAGTATCCCGAACACCTACGCTGAACACAGTCTTGCTGAAAAGTTCGGTGTGAACTTGCTGAATGCACCTAAATTGTTAAAAGCAGCAAGACAAGTTGCTCGCAAAATCGGCGTTTGTTTCCACGTGGGATCACAGTGCATGCATCCCGATGCGTATCGCATCGCTATTCGCATGACACGCGATTTGATTCATCAACTCGATTTTGATGTCGACTTTTTAAATGTCGGTGGTGGCTTTCCCTCAATTTACCCTGGACTGATTCCACCACCACTTCATCAATACTTCGAAGCCATTGACGAAGAATTTGCGATTCTGAAAACACACAACCCAGAGATTCAATTACTATCTGAACCGGGTCGTGCGCTTGTTGCAGAATCCACTTCATTGGTCGTGCAAGTGTTGCTGAGAAAAAGCAATGCACTCTACATTAATGATGGTATTTATGGTGCGATGTTTGACGCCGGTTTTCCAAAATTAATTTATCCCGTTCAACTCATTCGCCCTAAACGTGCAACGAGCAATCTAACCGCTTATCGTTTTTATGGCCCAACCTGTGACGCACTCGACCAAATGAAAGGTCCCTTTTATTTGCCGAATGATGTACAAGAAGGGGATTTTATTGAAGTCGGTCAACTGGGTGCTTATGGTCGCACACTGGCAACTTCATTCAATGGATTCGCGCATCGCAAAGAAGTTTGTATCATTGATGACGATCCATTAATGACCTTGTATGATATGTCCGCAATTTCGAAAGAACCGCTGGAAGTGATCGCGGCGTAATTTTATTTTATGAGGTAACAACTGCAATGAAGAAAACCGAACTGCTGAATAAGCTTGTTGAACACATCGACATCACATCATTTGATGCTCGTCCAATCATCGACGCAATGGACAAAATGTCTTTCAGTTCACGCGATTTAGCACGTGCAACAGAAATCTTTAATCGCATGTTACAAGATAAAACGTGTTCGATTATTTTAACCATTGCAGGCTCAACCTCTGCTGGCGGTTGCATGCAACTGTACTCTGATTTAGTGAAATACAACATGATCGATGCCATTGTCGCAACAGGCGCTTCCATCGTTGATATGGATTTTTTCGAAGCACTCGGTCACAAGCATTATCAAGCAGCCTCACAACCAGTTGACGATAATATTTTACGCGAACTAATGATTGATCGTATTTACGATACTTACATCGATGAAGAAGCATTACAAGATTGTGATAAAACGATTTTAAAAATCGCAAACAGATTAGCACCGCGCGCTTATTCTTCACGCGAATTTATTCGTGAGATGGGAAAATATTTATCCGAAGGTCATGCGAAGAAAAAAAATTCACTCGTACAATTGGCGTATGAAAAAAATGTGCCGATTTTTTGTCCCGCATTCACCGACTCTTCTGCTGGTTTTGGTTTGGTCATGCATCAAATTCAACATCCCGAAAAACATATCGCAATGGATGCCATCAAAGATTTCCGTGAATTAACACAAGTGAAAATTAAAGCAGGTACAACAGGATTATTAATGATTGGTGGTGGCGTTCCAAAAAATTTCGCACAAGACACGGTTGTGTGCGCGGAAATGATTGGTGTTGGTGCAGACATGCATAAATATGCAGTACAAATTACCGTTGCTGATGTGCGTGATGGTGCGTGCTCAAGCTCAACATTAAAAGAAGCGTGTTCTTGGGGAAAAGTTGAAACCACTTTCGAACAAATGGTTTTTGCCGAAGCCACAACCGTATTACCGCTATTAGCCAGTGATGCCTATCATCGCGGATATTGGAAAGAGCGTGAAGCAAAAGAGTTTGCAAAGTTGTTCACAGAATGAAAATTTTACCCTCTCAAGACGCATTCCTAGGATTAGAAAAAGACCAAGCCGTTGACTACGCCAACGCAAAAGCGGTGATCATTCCTTTCGGTTTAGAAGCCTCCGTCAGCTACGGTGGCGGCACATCAAAAGGTCCGCAAGCGATGATTACTGCATCGCATCAAGTGGAATTATTCGATGAACATTTTTGGTGTGAACCGTATAAAAAAATTGGCGTTGTCACTCTACCTGAACCTAAAATTGAAAAAAATATTGAGAAAGCAATTGATCAATTAGAAAGTATCGTGCAAACCGTATTAAATGACGGGAAATTTCCGTTTGTTTTTGGTGGTGAACATTCCATTACGCCTGGCGCGATTCGACCTTTTGTTAAGAAGTATTCGGATTTGGTCATGCTACATTTTGATGCGCATGCGGATTTACGCGATGGTTATCACGGAGTGCATTATTCTCACGCATCAGCATTACGTCGCTGCCTTGATCATGACAATGTGGAGTTAGTGTCACTCGGCATTCGCAATATTTCTGAAAGTGAAATCCCTTTTTTGGAAGCCAACAAAAATCGCATTCATATTTTTTGGGGGAAAGATAAGGCGCGCTGGAATCTCGAAGACATTTTAAAACCGCTGCGTGGTCGCCCGATTTATTTAACATTTGATGTGGATGGGTTGGATGGCAGTTTGATGTCTGCAACCGGCACACCTGAACCCGGCGGATTATTTTGGCAAGAAACGATTGATATTATTGAAGCGGCATCCAAAGTGGGTACGATTGTTGGCGCAGATATCAATGAATTAGCACCAAAACCCAACTTGCATGCTTGTGATTTTTTAGCGGCAAAATTAGCCTATAAAATTCTAACGTTTTCTTTTCTGCGAACATAACCTATTAATAGTTTTTTAATCTTACTGTGATATAACAACACCATATTAAGCGGGTTAATAAAATATGCGTCAAACAATTGCCGAAATAATTTCGGATTACTGCAGAAAGGCGATGTTAGCACATCCCTTCGATGCGGATTACGCCACACTCAATAAATTAAAATATTATAAAGAACAAACAATAGGAACCGCGCAAGATAAAATAAAAGAACTGGAAGATTATTTTATTATTATGTTTGAGCAACATGAAAATCTGGGGATATCGAGCGATCTGGAAAAAAAGAAATCAGGGACTGAGAAGCTGCTCGAAGCAACATCGACAAAAATACTTTTACTTCAGGAAACTGATGATGACACAGAATTGTCTACTCTTTATGAAATTCAAACCCAAACACTCAACGATATAAACGCACAACTCAAAAAACATAAGGATTATAGAAAAACGCCTTGGCAAAAGGCAATGTATGCATATTATTGCAAGCAATCACAAAACAAAAGCGCACATGATTTTATCGAATTTATTTTGGAAAAAAGCACTCACTATTTACCAGTAAAATATGACAACCAAACGTTCCCTTACAATAGAGCAAACATACTTTTCCCCAGCGGTGAAAAAAATGCAGATAACAAATGGTTTGCCCATTTCCAGCCTTGCGCTATTCTTGGTAAAAAAGGTGGGTTGCTGGCATTTGAAGCGCCGCAAATAACAGGTAGCAAAGAAAGTAACGAGCGAACATTATCAGTATTTTTTGATTTACTGGAACGAAAAAATATCAATGCGGTGATCTCATTAGGATTTTCAACACAACGAATCAATTATAAAAATAGAGGATGCATTGCGTGCACTGTTTTTGGCGTTGAAGACGGCAAAACATTAAATTTAAGTCATGATGATCTTGTGAAAATGATTAAATTACATCAATTATCACAAGATAATGTCGTGGGTGTGCATTGTAATTCAGGTGTGGGTCGAACGGGGCAATTACGATTTTTATTTGCGCTACTTGATCTTTATCATGGCGACGACGTAACATTTCATTATAATTGCGATCAACTGATCGAACTTGCTTTAAAAGGTAATAATAATGAAAAATTTAAATTGGCTCTTTATTATTTCCATGAATACATGCAGAAAACACTCTACGCGCTCAGACAAGTGCGTTACTGCATACAAGCAGAAGAACAATTTACACAAACATTACCACAGTTTTTATTATTGATCAGGACGTGGCAATTGTTATCGCAGCAATCGAAAAATAGCGATGGGGAAATTAATCAATTGCGCACTGCAATAGGCGCGCCCTATTCAGCAACAACGGCAGACACAATTGTTGTTGATGCTGGAGATGCAGAATTACAATCTTGCAGTTCACGGACTTCTTCTCAGCATCCAACACCCAGACCCACATCCAATCCGATGTCATTTACTGGAAAAATAGCGACATCATCAAAAAAAACAACATCAGGCGAAAGTAGTCGCAGCAGCACACCCCGCTCTGTAGGAGAATTTACATGCTAAAAAAAATAATATTACTGGCAAGCTTAGTATTTTGTTTTACTACTTTTGCAAATACAAATAAAACGCCGCAGTTTACGTCACACAAAAAACTCATTGTAGTTTCACCAGGAAAAACATTTGCCGTTACGTTGCAATCTAACCCAACCACGGGATTTTCTTGGAAACTTGTTTCCTACGATGAGAGTTTAGTGACGTTAGTCGGACATCACTATTATCCACCCACTAATAAAAAATTAATGGGTGCGCCAGGTTATGAAATGTGGACTTTTGAAGCGAAAAAAGCGAATTATGCCGTTAACCAAGTGGGTCATGTGCGAATGACTTATGCAAGACCCTGGGAAAAAACCAAAACACAGATTGTTTCATTTATAGTTGTAGTGAGGAAATAAAACCGGTTTGCTTTTTATCATTTCCACTTCCTGAATGATGTCCTCCTGCAGCAAAACCAAATGCGGCACGTGATCGTTTCATCGGCACTACATTTGACGCAGGTGTTGCAGCAGATTGTGCTCCAAAGGATTCATTAAATAATCCTAAGAACTCTGCGACAACCAGTTTTTCTTTTAGAAACTCAGCGTGCTGCGCAACTTCATGCAAGAATTGATAATCTTCCATTTTTTCTGTCACTGCTGTTTCAATTTCATGTTTACGCGCTTCAATGGTTATTGAGGTTTTATGAAGTTCTTCGTATTTCGCATTTAATATACTTAACAACTGGTTAGCTAAATCATCTTTACGAACAGATAATGCTAATTCTGTTGCATTGTTGTAAACTTCAGCGCATAAAGAATCCACTTTTATTTTTAATTCTTTTTTGCTTCTTGTTAATATTTGCAATCTTTGCTCGGCATTTGTTAATGCTTCAACCACCTTGTGCAACTCGGTTTTATATTCCGGCAAATCACCTTGACGATAAATCACATCAACCCCTAATGGAATCGAAGTACCTTGTTCGTTACCCGTAATTTTATGGATAACCGATAACGTAAAGCTTCCTATCGCTGCATCACGAGACAATACTTCTGTACCCATATGCGGTTCGATATGATCAAAACGTGGACCAGCAGCACGTGTAATTTGATGTGAAATTAATCCACCGACGCGAGATTCTTTTTTGGGTAATGGAATTTCTGTCACATGTGTTTGACTCATCAATTTGTCGTGTTCTTGATTAAGTTGCATTTTTAATGCACTTAAACGATTTTTTTTCTTCGCTAAATGTTGCAATTCAGGATTTAATTTTTCTAACGCTTGATGCGCTTCATGCAATCGATCACGCAAGTCAGACACAGCGTTTAATTTTTCAGCTGCGTTTGCCGATTCAAGATGCACTGTTTTTCTATCTAATAATAACTCTTTAGCTTGTAACGCAACTTCCACACCCCATGCTGATAACGTTCCTTGCATTACTTTGTCCATCGGCAAAGAAAGTCCGCCGCGTATACCTGGCATTTGTGCAGCATAAGCAAAAAAGTTTTCTCTCGCTACGCGTTGTTTTTCTGGATCTGCTAATGAAACCATCAGAAATACATTCGTTGTATTCACAAGCTCTAATGCAAGAATAGTATTTCGTCTTTCTAGTGCTTGTGGCGACCCATCTTCTGTATATTGTGCGTTTAATTCATCATGTAATTTTTTGACTTCTTGAAGGAGCAGTCTTTTAATTTCATCTGGATTATTGGCTTTGTCTGTACCGTCAAATCGTGAGCGTGTCACACAAAATGCTAATGTTTCTGACGTAAATTCTGACGTTAATTGACTAACAACACCAAATACATTTTTTAATCCTTCTGCGCGTTGATTTGTAAATCCGCCTTCTTCTAAAACAATAACAATCCCTTTTACGTGAGCCACTTTAGAAATTTCTTTTAATGCAAAAGAAACACATAAAGAGGTTTCGTTACCGCGCGTATCGCTTAAACCTGCGCTGTCCACTAATACTATTTTTTTCCGTCCATTTTCGATTTCAACTTCATAGGATGCTGGAAATAATGTTTGTGATTGACTGGTGTGACCAATTGCAGCGCCTGTTGTAGCAGCGGCTGCGCTCACTTGATATCGCGGTGTTAAACCACTATCAGGCGCTAATTCCATTTCACATCCCAAGTGATAATCTAATGTGGTGCTTTTGCCAACGCCAGTCATACCTACATAAATAATCACTTCTTTACCGGCTAAATCAGTCAGATTAGTTTTCATATCGCGATACAATTTATGAAATGCTGTTGGATTAAAATCTTTTCTCATCATGTCTCTCCACATGTTGCGTGTAAAAATTAATTCTTTTTGATCAAGCTAATTTTTGTTTTGTTCTTGTTCTTGTTCTTGCGTTAAAAAATGAGCTGAATTAGTCGCACCACCATAATTAAATGCAGACTGCGATCTGTTTGGTGAGACAGATACAGAAGAAGGATATGCTTCACGTACATGCTCAACAACAGTTCGTACAATTTCTGCTTTCGCGTTAGCCAATGCATCGCCATCGCCACGTAATTCATGCCAATTCAGACGAGCAACTTGTTCTTGTAACTTGGTAATTGTGAAATACACGTAGTAATCCATTATAGTCGCTTGTTCATGCGTAACAGCATTAGCTGGCAACCAACTCACAAAAGTTGGATGTTGATCATTGTCTAGTATCAAACATCCGCCGTCTTTGAATGCCATTTGTATTAATTGCAGCAGAAATTGCTGTTCATCACTGAGATTAATTCTAGATGCACGATTTCTTTCCATTGTTTCTTGCAGCGCAGAATAATCCACGGGTTTTGGTATGATGTTTGCACAAGCCAAATGCCATTGAGCACCATCCGTATTTTCAACTGCGGAATGTGTCAGCGGATTTGAGACAAAATTTCGGATAAATTTTCCATCAAAATTAAGCCATAATTCCCCCTCCTTGTAAATT